>FSSH01000384.1_pt2 | contig 88096 bp, 81 predicted proteins | sample 1166101 | NCBI WGS metagenome assembly FSSH01 (sample SAMEA32972668, study PRJEB13176) | freshwater metagenome | biome: Drinking water system; feature: Biomass in drinking water that filtered by 0.45 um membrane; material: drinking water | place: USA | collected 2012-12-20 | depth 0 m | reverse complement strand
CGCATTCCAGCCGACAACGACGCAAGCGACCCTGATCAGCCCGAGCCACCGCCGCCATCTGACCAAGAGCAAAACGTCGACGACGCCAATCAAGGCGATCAGCAACAACTCGCCGACATCGTGCTGGAAGCCGCGAAAGCGGCAATACCGGCAGGGTTGCTTGCAGCGTTGAAAACGGAATGCGGCCGCCGCTCGCGGGCGAAATCTGCGGGGCGGACGGGCGACAAACAGAAGTCGTTGCACAAGGGGCGGCCGACAGGCGTGCGGCGCGGTGAACTGAAATCGGGCGCGCGCTTGAATGTCATTGAAACCTTGCGGGCCGCCGCGCCGTGGCAGCCGTTGCGGCGTCGGGAAACAGCAGCGCGCTTGGCTCGGCAAGGACTGCACGACCTCGATCATGCCGCGCGCCGGGTTGAGGTTCGCAAGGATGATTTTCGCCTGACGCGCTTCAAAAAGAGTTCAGAAACGACGACGATCTTTGTCGTCGACGCTTCAGGATCCGCCGCGTTGAACAGGCTCGCGGAAGCCAAGGGTGCGGTCGAGCTGCTGTTGGCGGATTGCTACGTCCGCCGCGACAGCGTCGCGCTCATCGCCTTTCGCGGAAAAATCGCTGAGGTGCTCTTGCCGCCGACGCGATCGCTGGCGCGAGCCAAGCGCAGTCTTGCCGGCTTGCCGGGTGGTGGCGGAACACCTTTGGCGCTCGGTATTGAAGCGGCGGCTGCGCTGGCCGACGCCGCTCGACGGAAGGGGCAGACACCGACGGTCATCGTTCTCACCGATGGCCGCGCCAACATTGCGCGCGACGGAACTCCAGGTCGGCCCAAAGCAGAAGCCGATGGCTTGGCTGCCGCGCGCAGCCTTGCCGATAACGGTATAGCGTCGCTCGTTATCGATACGTCGCCGCTGCCGGCGCAACAATCCGCCCGTCTCGCTGATGCGATGGGCGCCGTTTATCTTGCGCTGCCACGCGCCGACGCAATGGCGTTGAAGACAGCGGTTCAATCGACGACCAACGAGTTCCGGGCTGAAAGAGGTGCTGGTCGATGATGATCAATCGCCTCAGACGTGCTTGACGTCATGGACCGTCTTGATTTTTCGACTGATGGCCGGGATTGGCCAAACCGAGCATACAGCCGTTTCGTCAAGGCGGCGGGCTTCACCTGGCACGTGCAGTGTTTTGGCTCAGGGCCGCCGTTGCTGCTATTGCATGGCACTGGGGCTTCGACACACTCGTGGCGGCAAATTGCGCCATTGCTGACGCCGTATTTCAGCCTCGTCATACCTGATCTCCCAGGCCACGGATTCACACAAACGCCGCCGGCCGACGCGTTTACCTTGCCGGGCATGGCGGCGGCCGTTGCGGCCCTCTTGAAAGAACTGGGGATCGAACCGGCACTCGTGGCCGGTCATTCTGCGGGCGCTGCCGTTCTAATTCGCATGTCGCTGAACAAACTCATCGCACCGAATTCAATTGTCAGCGTCAATGGAGCGCTCCTGCCGTTCCAAGGTCTCGCGGGACAATTTTTTTCGCCACTGGCAAAGTTGCTATTTCTCAATCCATTTGTTCCGCGCATCTTTGCCTGGCGTGCATCGGACCGCACGGCGGTGGCGCGATTGTTGGCCGACACCGGATCGGCCGTCACATCCGAGGATGTCGAGTTCTACGCCCGCCTTTTCGCGTCACCCGCCCACTGCGCGGCTGCGCTGGCGATGATGGCGCGGTGGGACCTGTCAGCGCTCGAACGCGATTTGCCAAAATTGATCGCGCCGCTGTTCTTGCTCGCCGGCGAGACGGATCGCGCCATCCGGCCCTCAGACGCCGATCGCGTTGCGACGCTCGTGAGCACGGCGCGCGTCGTTCGTATCGCCAACGCAGGACATCTGGCGCACGAAGAACGTCCTGCTGCTGTGGCCGACGACATTTTGGGTGCCGCCCGTCACCACGATTTAGTGCAATAGCTGAGACGCTCGGTAAAAATAAAGCCTCTCCGCGTGTCGCTGACGCAGGAGTCACTTGCGTACGTCAATCTGACGCTGTTAAATGTAAGTCTAGGTTGACACTTAGTGGTGCCGGCATCCTCGACCCAGGCCAACATGTGTTTTCCTGGGCGATGGGGCAGCCCAACCACTCACGAGCCGAGTGGTCTTGGGGCGCGCTCGTGACAGCCACGACGGGCAGCAGGGAGCCGATAATTCAATGCGATACGCGGCAAATCAGAGCTTTGAAACCGATTTGGCAGCGTGCCGAAAATTGCTCAGTACGGGATCCCGAACGTTTTATGCCGCTTCGTTTTTGCTGCCCAAGCGGATCCGTGATCCTGCGACCGCACTTTACGCGTTTTGTCGATTGGCTGATGATGTGATTGATCTCGGCGCCAGTGCCCGAGACGGTCTGGCTGAATTGGAGGATCGGCTCGAACGTGCCTATGCCGGCCGGCCACTCGATATTGCCGCCGATCGCGCTTTTGCCGTGACGGTTGATCGCTATGACATTCCACGAGTGATCCCGTCCGCGCTTCTGGAAGGTTTCGCGTGGGACGCCACCGGTGAACAGTACGAAACGTTGGGCGATCTGCATGCTTATGCAGCCCGCGTCGCCGGCACGGTTGGAGCGATGATGGCTCTGCTAATGAACCGCCGGTCGCCTGAGGATGTGGCGCGAGCCACCGACCTCGGCATCGCCATGCAATTGACCAACATCGCCCGCGATGTCGGTGAAGATGCGCGTGTCGGCCGCCTTTATCTGCCGCGCCAATGGCTGCGCGAGGCTGATGTCGACCCCGATGCATGGCTCGCCAACCCGAAGTTCAATGCGAAGATCGCGCTCGTCGTTGATCGCCTGCTGACGGCGGCCGAAGACCTCTACGCACGCGCCAACCTCGGCATCGCGCGGCTTCCGGCTGATTGCCGCCCTGGCATTTATGCCGCTCGTTATCTCTATGCCGGCATTGGCCACGAGGTCATGCGGCAGGGTTGCGATTCCGTATCGCAGCGTGCCGTCGTGCCAATCAGTCGCAAACTCAAGTTGCTCGGTTACGCCATCGCCGCGACGCCAGTGCGCCGGCCAGTGACGCGCGCACTTGCCGTGGCCGAGGCCGCATTCCTCGTCGCGGCTGCGACCGGAACACCGCCTGCGAGACTACCCCAGGCCACTCTCATCACCGACGCGCCCTGGTGGGATATCCATGCTAAAGCCGTTGTTTTCGTTGACCTTCTGCATCGACTAGAACAGCGAGAACTCGCCTCGCGTGAGGCCCGCATCCGTGATCGTCAGCGCACATCACCGCAATTTGGCGCGGAGGCACAGACATGATGTATTGGGTCGGCGTCCTTGCGACCCCTGCGGCAATCGCTTTGTTCGTATCGGCGCGACTGCACCGTGCCCGCGTCCTCGCGGCACGTGCTGACGCCATTCGGCACGGCTATCCGGCGGAGCGCCCGGCAAATCCCGACTCGATCGCAGCGCTTGGTGAATTGGTCACGCCAATCGTGCTATGTGCACTCGCGTATTTGGCGCTTAAGACGTGTCTCGCCTATTACATGCTGAATAACGGCGCTTTATCGATTTTTGACTTGACCGGGACTTTGCTGCTCTTGGGAGCCTATGGAACTTGGCTGAAGATCAAGACCGGTTACAGGATGCCTCGTTCGAGCATTGCGACGCTGGACGCTGACGCCGCGACGACGTCTTACTTGGCTGGCATTGAAATCCAAATGTCAGGCGCAACAACTTCTGGCGCAACTCAATCTGGCCCAACACGGCCGCCGGTTCGCCAACGAGTCGGCGCTCGCGTGCAAATGCCGCCGGCACGACCCAATGCTACTGCCGCCGCCCATCGCGACGCGCAGCCAACTTTTGCTCCGGAGTAATTGCGATGAACGCGCAAACGTCCACCCCCGTTCTCCCGTCACGACCCTTGCTCGACCGTGTCGTGACACCGGACGACTTGCGCAAGCTGCCGCAAACGGATTTGCGCCAACTGGCCGACGAATTACGCGGTGAACTCATCGACGCGGTGTCGGTCACCGGTGGGCATCTTGGCGCTGGCCTCGGCGTCGTCGAGCTGACAGTTGCGATCCACTATTTATTCGATACGCCGCGCGATCGTCTCATTTGGGACGTTGGCCATCAGGCGTATCCACATAAAATCCTAACCGGGCGTCGCGATCGCATTCGCACCCTGCGTCAAGGCGGCGGTCTCTCGGGCTTCACCAAGAGAGCGGAAAGTGAATACGATCCGTTCGGTGCCGCGCATTCGTCCACCTCGATCTCTGCCGGTCTTGGAATGGCGGTTGCTCGGGATTTGAAGGGCGGCAGCAACAACGTCATTTGCGTCATCGGCGACGGCGCAATGAGTGCCGGCATGGCCTATGAGGCCATGAATAACGCCGGCGCGCGTGATGAACGGCTCATCGTCATTTTGAACGACAACGATATGTCGATCGCGCCGCCAACCGGCGCCTTATCGAAGTATCTGGCGCGCGTCACATCGAGTACGACCTATCTCAGTCTTCGCGAGCACGCCAAGCAGCTCGCCAAAATGCTGCCGAAAAAGTGGGAACGTCGCGCCGCTCGCGTCGAAGAGATGTCACGGACCGCGTGGTCGGGCGGTATGTGGTTTGAAGAACTGGGCTTCTACTACGTTGGCCCAATCGACGGACACGATCTCGATCAGCTATTGCCGGTCTTGAAAAACGTTCGCGATAGTGATCAGGCCCCCGTGCTTGTTCACGTCAAAACGAAAAAGGGCAAAGGTTACGGCCCCGCCGAAGAGTCCGACGATAAATATCACGGCGTCACCAAGTTCAATGTGTTGACCGGCGCGCAAGTCAAGCCCAAGCCCGCCGCACCGGCTTATACGCGCGTGTTCGCCGACAGCCTCATCGCCGAAGCCCAAAAAGATCCGGCGATCGTCGCGGTCACGGCGGCGATGCCGGACGGAACCGGACTAGACATTTTCGGCAAGGCGTTTCCAGATCGCATGTTCGATGTCGGCATCGCTGAGCAGCACGCTGTCACTTTCGCAGCTGGATTGGCAACGGAAGGCTTGAAACCGTTTGCCGCCATCTATTCGACGTTTCTACAGCGGGGCTACGATCAAGTCGTGCACGATGTCGCAATCCAAAAATTGCCGGTGCGCTTCGCCATTGATCGAGCCGGGCTCGTGGGCGCCGACGGCCCGACTCACGCCGGATCGTTCGACCTCGCGTACCTCGGTTGCTTGCCCGATTTCGTGATCATGGCGGCAAGCGACGAAGCGGAGCTGAAGCACATGGTTGCAACGGCTGTCACGATCAATGATCGGCCGTCCGCGTTCCGGTATCCGCGCGGCGAAGGCACCGGCGTTGCCATGCCGGACGTCGGCGTGCCGCTCGAAATTGGCAAGGGCCGCGTCATCCGCGAAGGCTCATCGGTTGCCATTCTAGCTTTGGGAACCAGGCTCGGTGAGGCGCTCAAAGCGGCTGACCAGCTTGCAGCGCTCGGTCTGTCGACAACGGTCGCTGATGCGCGCTTTATGAAGCCGTTGGACCACGACTTGATCACACGCCTAGCGCGCAATCACGAGGTTCTCATCACGATAGAAGAGGGCTCGGTCGGCGGTTTTGGCAGCCACGTGCTCCATTATCTCGCCAACGCCGGCCTGCTGGAAAATGGCATCAAGGTGCGCTCGCTCGTTTTGCCTGATACCTTTATCGACCACGACAAACCCGATGTGATGTACGCCAATGCCGGGCTTGACGCTGCCGGCATTGTCAAAACGGTTTTTGGCGCATTGGGCCGAACTCAGTCGTCCGACGATGCGACGAAACGGGCCGGCTGAAACTGGTTTGACGTCGGCTTCGTAACACCATCGCGTTAGGATCGGTCCCCGGTGGAGCGTCCATGGAACAGCATTTCGGCATCATCGAACTTGTTCTGGTTTTTGGTATTGCGCTGGGGTTGCTCGGATACGTGCTTTACTCGGTCAAAAAAACCATCGCAGACGACCGGAGAAAGGCATCGGACGGCGCGGCGAGCGGGCGCGATAAGTCTGCCCGGCGGACGTAGCCGAGCGATGGGGCGTTGGGCGTTGGCCAATCTCGAACTTTTTGTCGTCTTGGCCTTTGGGATCGGAGGGGTGATCCTCGAATGGTATTGCAAGCGTTTCGAGGCCTGCCTGCGTCTGGTACCTCCAGCGATCAGCGCTCGATTATTTCGCCGCTGAACCGTCAGACCCAGCGACCTAGCGCGCGACCCTGGGCATTCTGAAATGCAGCAAACTTTGCACCCATCGGGTCGCGAAGCGGTCGAGCAGCAGACTTTCGTGCATGGCGCGCACGGGCTGGCCAGAAATCGTCGCTTCGGTGATCGAACGGGCATAGAACGGTGTGTCCTCGCACGTTTCGATAACGCGAGCTTGCGTCCCGAGGTCTGAGCGTGTGGCGCGTGGAATTCGCCAAACAGTCGTCGTCGGAAGTGATGTCGGCGGCGGTGGTGCAACGGTGGTGACCTGCCCCTTCGGATCGATCGCAACGGCCAGCCCAAATTGTTCGCCGCAGAGCCGCTCTCCATCGTAATAGATCGTCGTGCCGGCAGCACCGCTGGAACGCGACCAAGTCCAGCCGACAAAAGCATTTTCGAGAGGCGTGTCGCCCGCGTTCCAATCGAAATAGCCGTGTCCGCGCCAAGATAGCTTTGGCTTCACCATGTCGACGGAGACGCGCGAATACGGGGCGATCGGCCGCCAACGATGATTGCCGCGCGGGTTCAAAACAAACGCGTCTCGCGTCGTCGCAGACGGTGAGACGCGAATGGTTCCTTGTAAGCGCGACGGCAGTGGGACAGTGACTTCATCGACTTGAATGATGAGATCCGTGCCATCCCACGAGACGCGGCTTGGACCCACCTGCAAATGGTTGACGCCTCGATCGAGGTCATTGCGGCCACGTTCGGTCAATGCCCAACGTTTGCCGCCGCGGCCATAAAGAGCGACGTTGATTGCGCAATGATTTTCGGGATCCGCCTGGCCCCTGCGCCGGGCTCGGGCGTAGTACGGTGAAAACACGCTGCCGATGAACGCGATGACCGTCAAACCGCGCTGACCATCGTCGCTCAACGCATCGATGTACCACCACGTATATCCATTGTGTGCGACCGGTTGCGAGAAATCCGGACCGCCATCGAATTGCATGCAAGCGCGCTCCTGTGATCACCCGCCAATATCACGTTGCTTCAGGCCGAAGAAAGTGTCTATATTAAATGACAGTCGCGAATGACTATCAGTAATCACAGCTCCGCGCGCGAGAGGGCCTTGCATGGACGCCACCACGCGAATTGAAAAGGCCCTTGAAGCGGCAATCGAGCGGGCTGAGGTCCTAGGAAGTCCTCCTAAACTCGCCGCGGCAATACGATACGCTGTCTTTCCGGGCGGTGCACGTATTCGCCCGCGGCTCTGTTTGGCGGTGGCGGCAGCGTGCGGTGATGATCATCCGCTGTTGACGGAGGCGGCAGCGGCGTCAATCGAAATGCTGCATTGCGCGTCTCTCGTGCATGATGATCTGCCGTGTTTTGATGATGCAGCCACGCGGCGCGGCAAAATTTCGGTCCACAAAGCCTACAGCGAAGCTCAGGCCGTTCTGGTGGGCGACGCTTTGATCGTCATGGCATTCGAAGCTCTGGGGCGCGGAGCGGCGCTTGTGCCAGCGCGCTTACCGGGCCTCATCACCACCATCGCCCGCTCGACCGGGATGCCGAACGGCATTATCGCGGGGCAGGCTTGGGAATCGGAACCCAACGTTTCTCTATCCGCCTATCACAAAGCCAAAACCGGGTCGTTGTTCGCGGCCGCGACCGTCGCCGGTGCGCTTGCTGCTGGGGCTGAGCCAGACCGGTGGCGGCTACTCGGCGAACGAATCGGTGAAGCTTACCAAGTCGCCGACGACATTCACGATTTGATGTCGAAGTCCGAAGATACCGGCAAGCCGTCCGGGCAGGACGCCATGCACGGCCGCCCCAGTGCAACGGCAGAACTCGGCTACGATGGCGCGGTATCGCGGTTGCAGGATTTGCTGTCGCAAGCCATCCAATCGATCCCGCCGTGCCCAGGTGCGGCTGAACTCCGCGGCGTGATCATGGCAGCATCAAAAGCGTTCGTGCCCAAAGGCATCGCGCAACGCGCAGCTTAGTCGATAACGGGGCTACGCGATGAGCGCGCCGAATGGAGTTTCGCGCGTGTCGGCTTATCCGTGGTTATCAGCGCTTTTGGAGCGCGGTTACGCTGTTCGAAACAGCATCCTTGGCGATCTTAAGTTTCAACGTCTCGCGTCGGCCATTCCATTGACGCGCTGGGTGGCTCAGCGCCGTGCCCGCGATGTCTTTGATTTGTGCGCGGGCTTCGTCTACTCGCAAATTCTATTCGCATGCGTGAAGCTCGACCTATTCGAGAAACTAAGGACTGGACCGCAGAGCCTCCAGCAATTGGCGGCGACGCTTGCCTTGCCCGTTGAAGCCGCGCGGCGGCTCCTCGACGCCGCAGTGGCATTGAAGCTGGTCGATAAGCTGGCGGGTGATCGCTACGGACTTGGGCCGCATGGCGCTGTCATCGCCGGCAATCCGGGCATTATCAAAATGGTAGAGCATCATGCGATGCTCTACGCCGATCTCGCGGATCCGGTGGCGCTGCTGCGTGGAGAGCGTAAATCAACTGCGCTCATCGACTACTGGGCCTACGCCAAGGCCGAACAGCCGCGCGACGCCTCCGATGAGCGGATATCGCAATACACGTCACTCATGTCGGCGTCGCAGACGTTGATCGCTGAGGAAATCATCGCCGCATACCCGATGGGCGGACATCGCCGCGTATTGGATATCGGCGGCGGCGATGGCACATTTTTGCGTGCGGTCGGCGCGCGATTTCCAAACTTACAGCTGACACTTTTTGATTTGCCGGCTGTTGCCGCTCGCGCGCAACTTCAGTTCGAAGCGCAAGGACAATCGGATCGAACGTCTACCATCGGCGGCGATTTTTTTCGCGATTCGCTGCCGCGCGGCCATGATCTCGTTTCGCTTGTCCGGATTATCCACGATCACGACGATGAGCCCGTCCGCGTGCTTTTCAGCAATGTGCGTGAAGCGCTGAGCGAGGGCGGTCGCCTGATCATCGCTGAACCGATGTCGGAGCCAGGGCCCGCTCAAGCCGTCGGCGACGCATATTTCGGCTTCTATCTCATGGCGATGGGCAGCGGCCGTCCGCGCAGCCCAGCGACCATCATGTCGATGCTGCGTAGCGAAGGTTACGTGAATGTCCGTCAGGTCAAGACGCGCATGCCGCTGCAAACCGGTTTGATCATCGCCGACGTCCAATAAAAAGAATGTAAAGGCAGCTTGACAACATTGTGCGTCAGCCTACAGTTACGACATGTGGGCGAGATGCCCTCGGGGAAGTAGCCGAAAGAAGCTGAATGGCACGCCCACGCATGAGCACAACGGCAGTCGTCATGGAAAGGCCCGAGCACCTTGTGCTGAGCCAGATGACGTTACCTGCGCTCGGCGATGATGACGTTGCGGTCGATATCGAATGGAGCGGCATCAGCACCGGCACCGAGCGGCTCTTGTGGTCGGGCCGCATGCCGACATTTCCGGGCATGGGCTATCCGCTCGTCCCCGGCTATGAATCGGTTGGCCGGGTCAGCGCCGCCGGATCGAGCGTTGGATTGTCAGTCGGCGATCGCGTGTTCGTCCCCGGCGCCAAATGTTTCGGCGACATCAAGGGTCTATTTGGCGGCGCTGCATCTCGGCTCGTCGTACCTGAAAATCGCGTCTGGCGTTTCGACGATGATCTTGGCGAGCAGGGCGTTCTATTCGCGCTCGCCGCCACAGCGTATCACGCCATCGCTGCTGACGGCGCCCGCTTGCCACAACTGATCGTCGGCCACGGCGTCCTCGGTCGGCTGATCGCCCGCCTGACCGTTATTCTCGGCGCGGATGCGCCCGTCGTTTGGGAAAACAATCTCGACCGGGCGAATGATGCGATTGGATACACGGTCATCGATCCGGCAGCCGATCCGCGCCGCGACTACCGCGCCATTTGTGACGTCAGCGGCGATGCTGCCCTTCTCAATACTCTCATCTCACGTCTCGCGCCCGGCGGAGAGATCGCGCTCGCCGGCTTCTACAGCGAGCCGTTGTCGTTTGCATTCGCTCCGGCCTTCATGCGCGAAGCGCGCATTCGCGTCGCAGCCGAATGGAAGCCATCAGACATGGCGGCCGTTCGCGATCTCGTGAAACGCGGGCATTTGTCACTCGACGGGTTGATCACACACCGCGTCGATGCCCTCGAAGCCGATGCGGCCTACCGCACAGCCTTCACCGACCCTCACTGCCTCAAGATGATTTTGGATTGGAGAGCCTGCTCATGAGTTCTTGCGGCACCCTTGCCCCGGCGCCTGCCAAAAGCGCAAAGCCCCAGCCAACCATGGCAGACTTCCTGCGCGTGGAAGCGTCTGTCGATCCAGATGCTGTTCCCGAAATTGGTTCAGAAACCAAGCAAACGCAGATCATCGCCATCTATGGCAAGGGCGGGAGCGGCAAGAGTTTTGCGCTCGCCAACCTGTCGTACATGATGGCCGAGCAAGGTAAGCGTGTGCTGTTGATCGGCTGCGATCCCAAGAGCGATACGACATCGCTGCTGTTTGGCGGCCGCGCCACACCGACCATCATTGAAACGTCTGCGAAGAAAAAAGCCGCCGGTGAAGAAGTCAAGATTTCCGACGTCTGCTTCAAGCGCGATGGCGTCTTCGCCATGGAACTCGGTGGCCCGGAAGTGGGTCGCGGCTGCGGCGGTCGCGGCATCATCCATGGCTTTGAGCTGCTCGAAAAGCTCGGCTTTCACGAGTGGGGCTTTGATTATGTTCTGCTCGATTTTCTAGGTGACGTCGTCTGCGGCGGCTTTGGTCTGCCGATTGCGCGCGACATGTGCCAGAAGGTGATCGTTGTCGGCTCAAACGATTTGCAATCTCTCTACGTCGCCAACAACGTCTGCTCTGCCGTCGAATACTTCCGCAAACTCGGCGGCAATGTCGGCGTCGCCGGCATGATCATCAACAAAGACGATGGCACTGGCGAAGCGCATGCCTTCGCGGAAGCAGCCGGCATTCCGGTGCTCGCGGCCATTCCCGCTCACGAAGACATTCGCCGCAAGAGCGCCAACTATCAGATCATCGGCACGCACGCCAGCGAATGGGGCTCGCTGTTTGCTGGTCTTGCAGCAAACGTTGCGACGGCGCCGCCTGTTCGACCAACGCCGCTAACGCAAGACGGATTGCTCGGCTTGTTCAAAGCCGACGTGGTCGGCCGCGGTGTCGTGCTTGAGCCGGCCAGTTTCGAGGACATGTGTGGCGGCGTCGTCATCGAGCGGCCAACGCTTGAAGTTGTTTACGAAGCCGTATGAGCGTCAGCAGGAAGTTTTGAACGCAATGACTGAGTCGGGACCAAAAATGAACGATCACTCGGTGGAGAGCACCGAGATCGTTTACGACTCGGCAACGCCAGTTGCGCTCTCGAACGATGTGCCTACCGGAGCCGCGGTCGCAGCGCCTGCATCAACGCCCATGGCGGTTCCTACGTTCAACAAAACAGCCGCTGTTTCCGACGGTCACGGCTGCCATGCCGGCAAAGATCAGATGCGCGACGCGGCCAAGTCGGCCGGCAAGAGCGAAACACTCGAACAGTACGCCAAAGACTATCCGACCGGCCCGCATGATCAGCCACAAAGCATGTGTCCAGCATTTGGGTCATTGCGCGTTGGACTGCGGATGCGTCGCACCGCGACCGTGCTGTCGGGCTCGGCCTGCTGCGTCTATGGGTTGACATTCACGTCGCACTTTTATGGCGCCCGGCGGACAGTCGGTTACGTGCCGTTCAATTCCGAAACGCTCGTGACGGGCAAGCTGTTCGAAGATATCCGCGACGCGACATACAAGCTCGCCGATCCGGAGCTCTATGACGCGATCGTCATCATCAATTTGTGTGTGCCGACCGCTTCGGGCGTCCCGCTTCAATTGCTGCCGAAAGAAATCAATGGTGTGCGCATCATTGGCATCGACGTACCGGGTTTCGGCGTGCCAACCCATGCCGAAGCGAAAGACGTGCTTGCCGCCGCGATGCTGAAGTTCGCGCGCAACGAAGCTGAGCAGGGTCCGGTGTTGGCGCCGCGCACTGGTCGCAGCGCATCTCCGACGATTGCGCTCGTCGGCGAGATGTTCCCTGCCGACCCAGTTGGCATCGGCGCCATGCTGGCGCCCATGGGCCTCAGTGCTGGTCCCGTCGTACCAACGCGCGAGTGGCGCGAACTCTACAGCGCGCTCGATTGTGCAGCGGTTGCCGCAATCCATCCGTTCTACACGGCATCATTCCGCGAATTTGAAGCGGCGGGCCGTCCCATCGTTGGCTCGGCGCCTGTCGGTTACGACGGAACCGAAGCCTGGCTGCAATCGATCGGCGACACCTGCGGCGTTCCAGCGGAGCGCATCGCCGCAGCAAAAAATGCCGTGCTGCCCGCGATCCGTGCCGCGCTTCAAAGAATGCCGATCAATGGCCGCATCACGATGTCGGGCTACGAAGGCTCTGAATTGCTTGTTGCCCGTCTCCTGATCGAAAGCGGTGCGCGCGTTCATTACGTCGGCAGCGCTTGCCCGAAGACGCGCTGGTCGGATGCTGATCGCGAGTGGCTCGAAGCCAAAGGCGTGCAGGTGGTTTTTCGCGCGTCGCTCGAACAGGACGTTGCGGCGATCCACGAATACAAGCCGGACCTCGCGATCGGTACCACGCCCGTGGTGCAGAAGGCGAAAGAGATGGCGATCCCTGGCCTCTATTTCACCAATCTGATTTCGGCGCGTCCGCTGATGGGCCCGGCTGGCGCGGGTTCACTGGCAACTGTTGTCAATGCGGCGCTCGGCAACAAAGCCCGCTTCGACACAATGAAAACGTTCTTCGACGGCGTCGGCGAAGGCTTCACGGCCGGCGTCTGGGACAAGCTACCGACCGACAAACCGGAGTTTCGCGCTGAATACAAACGCCGCCTCGACAAAGACGCGAAGAAGCGCAAAGCCGAGGAGATGATCTGATGCTCGTCCTCGACCACGATCGCGCCGGCGGATATTGGGGCTCGGTCTACGCCTTCACTGCGATCAAAGGACTGCAGGTCATCATCGATGGCCCGGTCGGATGTGAAAATCTGCCGGTGACGTCGGTGCTGCATTATACCGACGCGCTCCCACCGCATGAATTGCCAATCGTTGTTACCGGTCTTTCCGAAGAAGAACTCGGTAAGACTGGAACGGAAGGCGCGATGCGCCGCGCGCACAAGTCACTCGATCCATTATTGCCGGCAGTCGTCGTCACCGGTTCGATTGCCGAAATGATCGGCGGCGGCGTGACGCCCGAAGGCACGAACATTCAGCGGTTCCTGCCGCGCACGATCGACGAAGACCAGTGGCAGAGTGCCAACCGGGCGATCTACTGGCTTTGGACGCAATACGGCCGGAAGAAAATACCGGCTCGCCCTGCCCGTAAGGATGGCGAAAAGCCACGCGTCAACATCATCGGACCCATCTACGGCACATTCAATATGCCGTCCGACGTTGCTGAAATTAAGCGCCTTGTCGAAGGCATCGGCGCGGACATCAACATGGTGTTCCCACTCGGCAGCCACTTGGCGGATGTGCCGAAGCTGGTCGAAGCGGACGTCAACATTTGCATGTACCGCGAGTATGGTCGCATGTTATGCGAGGCGCTGGATCGCCCTTATCTGCAAGCCCCGATCGGGCTGCATTCAACAACCAAGTTCCTTCGTACTCTCGGCGAGCTTACCGGGCTCGATCCCGAACCCTTTATCGAGCGCGAAAAACATACGACGATTAAACCGTTGTGGGATCTCTGGCGCTCGGTCACGCAGGATTTCTTCGGCACCGCGAGTTTCGGGATCGTCGCCAACGAAACGTATGCGCGCGGTGTGCGCAACTTCCTCGAAGTTGAGATGGGATTGCCGTGCACGTTCGCCTACTCACGGCTGGCAGGACAGAAAACCGATAATGATGCGATCAGGAAGGCCGTCCAAAAGACCCCGCCGCTGATCCTGTTCGGAAGCTACAACGAACGCATGTACGCCGCAGAAGTCGGCGGACGGTCCATGTACATCCCGGCCTCATTTCCAGGCGCCATCATTCGTCGTCATGTCGGCACGCCCTTCATGGGCTACTCCGGCGCGACGTACCTCGTGCAGGAAGTCTGCAACGCGCTTTTTGATGCGCTGTTCCATATCCTACCGCTCGGTACCGAGCTCGATAAAGTCGAGCCGACGCTAGCGCGCACTGAGCAACTGCCTTGGGACGACGAGGCACAAAGCACCTTTGAAGACATTCTAGAGCGTGAGCCGGTGCTCGTCCGTATTTCGGCGGCAAAGCGTTTGCGCGATGCCGCAGAACGTGACGCGCGACATGCTGGCGAAGCACGCGTTTCAGCGCTGAATGTTGCCCGTGCTTCAGGCCTCAAAGAAGGGCGCGCGGCATGATGCACGGCTACTCGACAGATACCGATGACCTTCGCTGGTACGGCAACTCCGTGCACGGCAGTACGGCATCATCTCAAAGGCGTTCGCGTCAACACTCACGTCGGGTGACCGACTCGCAGGAGGACAAGACAATGGCGTTCACGATGGATAACCGACCAAAGTCGCTTTCGAAATTCAAGCGCACCGAAAGTTTGGAATTTCGTCTGATCTTCGCGGCCGCATTCGCCGTGTTCCTGGTCGCAGCGACCGTTGAGCGGCTGCTGCCGTTAGGTTGGTTCAAGCGCGGACAGTCACGCAAGTCAATTATCGAGCAGGCAAAGGAAGCCGCCAATACATGTGCCGCATACGCCTTCATGGGCTGAAGCGGTCTCGCCAATTCTATCCGGGCGACCGGATGGATATCGTCCGTGACGTGCTGCGTCATGGTTGTCCCTGCCGCGCGGGAGATGTGCGGTAACGGCCGCAAGGCTAATTACGGAGAGTCTAAATGGCTGCTGACAACAGAAGCGGCTCCGTCTCGGGTCTCACCGAGTCAGAGGCAAAATCGTTCCACGGCGTGTTCGTGACAAGCTTCATCATCTTTACGGTGATTGCTTTGATCGCACACTTCTTGGTCTGGAATTGGCGTCCTTGGTTCCCAAACGCTGACGGCTACACATCCTTGATGGATGGATTGCACTACGCCCAGAACCTCGTCACGTCGCTCAAAGCATAGGAGGCATTGTTATGTGGAGAATTTGGCTTCTGTTCGATCCGCGTCGCACGCTGATCGCCCTGTTTACGTTCCTTTTTGCACTCGCAATCCTCATTCACTTCATTCTGTTGAGCACAAGCCGCTTCAACTGGATCGAAGGACCGAGAAAGGCTGCTGCAAACACAACGTCAATCGAATTGCCGTTGGTCAAGAAAGACATCGCCTAAGTCAGAACCACCGGGAGCGGGTGGGCGCCCGAAAGGGCCCCGTCCGTTCCCAGACGACGACGAAGCTACGCGATCCGCAGATGGAGGCAGCCGGCCGAGAGCCGACTGAGTGGAGAACCCGGCCATGGCCATGCTCAATTTTGAAAGAAAATATCGTGTTCGCGGCGGCACGCTGATCGGCGGAGATCTTTTCGATTTCTGGGTCGGGCCGTTCTATGTCGGCTTCTTCGGAGTGCTGACAGTCTTTTTCACCTATGTCGGCGTCGGTTTAATCCTGTGGGGGATCGCCAATGGACCGACCTGGAATCCCTTCACGCTGAGCATCAATCCACCGCCTAAAGAGTTTGGCCTCGGTATTGCGCCAATGCTGCAGGGCGGCATCTGGCAGGCGGTCACAGTGTGCGCGATAGGAGCGTTCAGCGCTTGGGCCCTGCGCGAAGTCGAAATCTGCCGCAAGCTCGGCATGGGCTATCATGTGCCGGTGGCGTTCGCCGTCGCAATTCTGGCCTACGTGACGCTCGTCGTATTTCGCCCGATCGCGATGGGCGCTTGGTCGTATGGCTTTCCATATGGCTTCATGAGCCATCTCGATTGGGTGTCAAGCACCGGATATCAGTACGGCAATTTCCACTACAATCCGGCGCACATGATCGCGATCACGTTCTTCTTCACGACGTGTCTCGCACTCGCGTTGCACGGCTCGCTCATCCTCTCGGCGGCAAATCCGCCCAAGGGTGAAGTGATGAAAACTCCGGAGCATGAGAACACCTATTTTCGTGACGTCATCGGCTACTCGATCGGCACGTTAGGTATTCACCGTCTTGGCCTTTTGCTTGCTCTTTCCGCAGTCATCTGGAGCGCGATCTGCATGATCATCAGCGGACCGCTGTGGTTGGAGGGTAATCCGTGGGCCGATTGGTGGACCTGGGTGCTGGGCGTAACGCCGTGAATACGATCACGGGTCGATGAGGCAGGAGTTGATGAGGACTGACGACCATGGCTGAATATCAAAACATTTTTACACAGGTGCAGGTTCGCTCGCCGGCAGAACTGGGCGTCCACCTGCCACCACAAAACTCGCCGCGCGGCACTCAAACCTCGTTCAGTTATTGGGCGGGCAAGGTTGGCGACGCGCAGATCGGGCCGACATATCTCGGGACGACTGGCTTGATCTCACTCGTTTGCGGGATCATTGCTTTCGAGATCATCGGTCTCAATATGTTTGCGTCTGTCAATTGGGATCCTGTGGAGTTCGTGCGCCGTCTGCCGTGGCTCACGCTCAATCCGCCGGATGAGAAGTATGGCCTCACCCTCCCACCGCTCAATGAGGGCGGCTGGTGGCTGATGGCGGGCTTCTTCCTGACAACGTCCGTCATCCTTTGGTGGGTGCGCATGTATCGCCGCGCTCGCGCCTTGCAAATGGGAACGCATGTCGCTTGGGCCTTTGCTGCCGCAATCTGGCTGTTTTTGGTCCTGGGCTTCATCCGTCCAGTGCTGATGGGCAAGTTCAGCGAAGCCGTTCCTTTCGGGATTTTCTCGCATCTCGATTGGACCAACAGCTTCTCACTTAACTACGGAAACCTGTTCTACAATCCGTTCCACATGCTCTCGATTGCCTTCCTTTACGGGTCGGCATTGCTGTTTGCGATGCACGGAGCAACGATCCTTGCCGTTTCGCGGTATGGCGGCGAACGTGAGCTCGAACAGATCTCCGATCGTGGCACGGCATCGGAACGCGCCGCTTTGTTCTGGCGCTGGACAATGGGCTTCAATGCGTCGATGGAATCGATCCACCGGTGGGCCTGGTGGTTTGCAGTTCTGTGCCCACTAACCGGCGGAATCGGCATTCTGTTGACCGGAACAGCAGTCGATAACTGGTATGACTGGGGCGTCAAGCATAGCATTGCGCCGTCGGCTTACGAGTATCCGAACTGAGCAATTGCTCGGGTTGGTTGAGACGAAAATCAGGCGGGCGCGGGCCGCACTCCGTTTCGGATTTCAGTCCGAGATCGGGAGGCGGCCCGCAGCCGTATTGATGCAACGCTTGGCGTCAGACTCAACGTTGAAAGAATGTCGGGCAGCGCCGGAACCGCAGTGCGTACGGTATGGAGAACACATGGCTGATGGCTCGATGGCAGGTGACACGCGCGACACGCGCTCGCGCAGCGGTGAAAAACCCCATGCCGTTGTCATCGGTTCAGGCTTTGGTGGCTTAGCAGCAGCGATCCGCCTCGGTGCCAGAGGCTACCGTGTCACGGTGCTTGAAAAGCTCGACGCGCCGGGCGGACGTGCATACGTCCATCGCCAAGATGGCTTTACGTTTGATGCTGGGCCAACGATTATCACGGCGCCCTACCTTTTCGAAGAGCTCTGGCAGCTGTGCGGAAAAAAACTCAGCCACGACGTCGACCTCAGAAGCATCGATCCATTCTACAAAATCCGCTTCGACGATGGCACGGAGTTCAGCTGCTCCGCCGATCGCGAGCTGATGCGCGCCGAAGTCGCCAAGTTCGAACCGCGAGACCTGGACGGCTTCGATCGCTATATGATCGCCAGCGAAGAAATTTATCGCATTGCGTTCGAAGACCTCGCCGCGCAACCGTTTCACGGCTTAGGCACGCTGGCCAAAGCGGCTCCTGATCTTGTGCGGCTCGGCGGGTACCGGTCCGTCTATTCGAAAGTCTGCCAATATTTCACTAACGAGAAATTGCGCCTGGCCTTCAGCTTCCACCCTCTGCTGATTGGCGGCAATCCGTTCAGCACGACGTCCTACTACTGCTTGATCGCACATTTAGAGCGCAAATTTGGCGTCCACTATGCAATCGGTGGGACGGGCGCACTGGTCGGTGGCTTGGTCGGTTTGATTGCATCGCAAGGTAATACTGTGCGGTGTAATGCTGAAGTGTCGCAAATCATCGTCCGCGAAAAGCGGGCAACCGGCGTGCGCCTGTCGTCTGGCGAAGTGCTGTTGGCCGATGTGGTCGTGTCGAATGCCGACGTTGCTTGGACTTACGGAACGCTCCTATCCGAATACCCGCGCAAAGTTTGGACTGACCGCAAGCTCGCCAAGGCCAACTACTCGATGAGCCTGTTTGTCTGGTATTTCGGTACAAACCGGCGCTTCGATGATGTTTATCACCACACGATGGTGCTTGGACCGCGCTATCGCGAACTGCTAGTCGATATCTTCAAGCGCAAAAAGCTCGCCGAAGATTTCAGCCTGTATCTGCATCGCCCGACCGCGAATGATCCAAGCCTCGCACCACCCGGATGCGATGCGTTCTATGTCCTGTCACCCGTTCCACATCTTGAAAGCGGCGTCGATTGGGCGGCGTACGGCGACACGTACCGCGCGGCGATCGAACGACGGCTCGAAGCAACCGTGTTGCCCGGACTATCGAAGGCGATTGTAACCTCGCGGTTGATGACGCCGCAGGATTTTCGCGATCGGTTACTGTCGGTCAACGGTGCCGCCTTCGCGCTCGAGCCGCAACTTTTCCAAAGCGCGTGGTTTCGGCCTCACAATCTGAGCGAAGAAATTGAACGCTTGTACTTGGTCGGGGCCGGCACCCACCCTGGCGCCGGCCTGCCAGGCGTTGTTTCATCAGCAAAAGTGCTGGACGAAATCGTGCCGAGCACCGACGAGGTTATGCGCGCGGTGCGCTGAGGCTGATGGGCGCCGATGGTTTGCGGCCGCTTTTCGCCGCCGCCAAATCTTCCAAGATGCGGTGTGCGGCAAGACGGCCGGACATCGCCGCCATCGGCACACCAGGTCCCGGATGAACGGAGCCGCCGGCCAGATACAACCCAGCCACGTTCGATATCGCGCTTGGCCGTTGAAAGGTCGCGTTCGGCCCGTGACTGGCGCGCCCATAAAGCGCGCCGCCGGTGGCTGGGAAAAGGCCATTGAAGTCGGCCGGTGTCGTGGTGACGGTTGCATCACTTCGGCGGGAGACTTCGAGGCCGCACGCCGACAGAAATGCAAAAGTGCGCCGTTCGAGTTCATCGATTTGCGACTGCGAAAACGCTGCGACGTCGCCATCTGGTGGAGCATTGATCAAGACGAGCAGGCGTTCTGGTCCCATCACGTGCGTGTCGGTGCCGTCACCACGATCCTGAGCGCAGACGTAAACGGTCGGCGCCTCGGTGATCGTGCGATTCTCAAAAATTGCCTGGAATTCGCGAGGGTAATCCTCGGCAAAGAAGATGTTGTGATGCACCAGGGGGAACCCTGATGTTTCGGCGCGCAGGCACCACGTGACAGCTGACAGCGATCGCGCCGCGCGAGGAGCCGGCGTGACGGCTGGCTGAGCGGCCGCGCCGAGCAATCCAGCCCCGATCGCCGATGCATCACCATTGAACAAAATCGCGTCGGCGCGCAGCGTTTCGCCCGACGCCAGCGTGACGCCGATCGCGTGCCCCCGCTCGACAATTATTTTTTCAACGTCGCACCCGAAACGAAACTGCGCACCTTGGTTTTCAGCGAGCCGCATTAAAACCTGCGCCACTTGTCTCATGCCGCCATCGACGAGCCAAACGCCGTCTTGTTCGACGTGAGCAACCAGCATGAGCGTCGCGGGCGCGAGCAGGGGTGATGATCCGCAATAGGTGGCATAGCGGCCGAAGAGCTGGCGTAATCGCGGATCGCGGAAATTTTCGGAAATCGCACTCCACATGGACTTCATGGGTGCGGTTCGCCAGAGCGCGTCGAGTTGCCGAAAGCCAACGCGCCAAACCAGATCGACAGGCGATGCAGGTCGCTCCGAGGCGATGAACGTTTGAACAAGCGTTCGGTAGATGTCTTGGCTTCGCGCGCAGAATTGACGATACCCTGCAGCCTCGCTGGCCCCCGCGAACGCCGCGATCGCGTCCGCAGACCTATCGATGTCGGCGAACAGGTCGAGGCGGCCGCCCTGTCGCCAGGCATGCCGCGCGAGGGTTGTCGCGGGCGTCAATTGCAGATGATCGGTAAGACGCGTTCCGGCATCCGCGAACAAGTTTTCAAAGATCCAGCGCATCGTAAAAACGGTGGGCCCAGCATCGATGCCGACGCCCTCGACTGCAACATGCCGCATCTTGCCGCCAGGGGAGGCGGCTCGCTCCAACACGGTCACGTTTGCGCCGCGCCGTGCCAAGTCGATAGCCGCGCACAGTCCGCCACACCCTGCGCCAATGACAATCACACGTTCCGTCGTCATTCGTTTCAGTTGCCTTCCAAGTCGGCACGCATTGAAATTCGCTCGACGTTTCGGTCGGTCTGCGGGCGTGCTTTTGAAAACTTTCGAGCGACCTCGCGCTGGTGATAAATGATTATTGCTAGGCCAGTGGTCAGCGGGATCGCCCATAGCACCGGATGCAATGCAAGTTCAGGCATCAAGCGTACGGCGCCGAACGCAAAGAACGCCGTGTAGACCGAGATGCCGGCACCGACGAGCGCTTTGATGTGTTCATTGAGCCAGTCCGCGGGACGGCGATGCGGCTTGTAGAGGAAGTAGAGGTTCGTTGCGACCGTTGCGAAGCCGACAATTGAAATGCCCATCATCAGCGGCTGGTCGATGCGCCAACCCTGGTAGGCGCAATTCGCGGCGGCGACGGTCAACGCGACTTGCAACGCTAGATTTCGCCATTCGAGATTACGCTGGTGATGGCGCTTGTTCGTGACGCTCTGCCAACCGTACCAAGCAAGATTTATCGTTAGGATTGCCAGATATAGCATCATCCATCCAAAAATGCCGCGGATCAACGCCGGATCGCGCAAATTGCCGTCAAGGTGCGGATGCGTTTCAAGCGGGGATACCAACGTGCAAATGCTAATGGCAGTGGCGATGCACCCTGTTGCAAGCATCATCCAATTGAAGACGCGGCCCCAACGACGATGCGTAAAGCCGCCTTTCTTGGACAAAACGGCAATCCAGAATGTTACGAGGCCGACGGCGCCGGTTGCGATGTGCGCCAAGACAAATCCGTAGAACGGCCACATCCAAGATGATCTCCCCACGGACGATAACGACCATCGGAGTTTGGCCGTTTCGCTCCATCCAATCAAGCCGCCGTCGTTATATCGTGCCAGCTCAGACGTGCACTTGACGCTCATGGCGCAATAGGCACATTCGCAAGCCGGGCTCGCGACCAAGGAGACGCTGCTTTGTATGTTCCACCACGTCCGCAAGCTCTCTCGGCCGTAGCTGCCCTGGTGCGAGCGGCGGTGCGCGGCGATGGCGATTTGCTCAGCTTGCTGCCGAAAGAGGCCTATCACATCGAAGCCGGCTGGCTCGGCTACTCGCGGCGTTCCATATTGATCGTCAACGCGCCCGAGTTGACGCGCCGTATCATGGCCGACACGACTGATGTCTTTCCAAAGAACGATTTGATGGTCGGTGCGCTGGAGCCGCTCGTCGGCGACAGCATCTTCGTGTCGAGTGGCGACCTCTGGCGACGGCAGCGTCGCATGATCGATCCGGCATTTTCGCACATTCGCCTCAACCGCGCGTTCACGTTCATGGCGTCGGCGGTTGACGACTATGAAGTGGAGCTTGAGCGACGAGCCGACAGCCGGGAACTGTTCTCGCTCGATCTGGCGATGAGCCAATTGACCGCCGACGTGATCACGCGAACGGTCTTTTCGACGTCGCTGAAATCTCAGACCGCGCGAGACGTTTTTGAAAGCTTCAGCGAATTTGAGCGAAGCGTGGCCCACGTCGAACTTCGCCGGCTGATTCTCGACAAGCCATGGGCGAAAATTCCGCAGCACGCGTCGGTGCTCGCCGCTTGCGCGCTCATCCGAAAGCATCTCGGCGATCTCGTCGATACTCACATGACCGAGAGCGGTCAGAGCTACAACGATATTGCCGCGGCTGTCATCGGCGCACATGACGATGACACTGGTACCACCTTCACACGCGCGGAGGTCATCGATCAGCTTGGCGTATTTTTTCTCGCTGGACACGAGACGACTGCCAGTGCGCTGACCTGGGTTTTTTTTATTCTTGCAACACAGCCCAATGTTCTGGCGCGCATGCGTCAGGAAATTTCCAATGTGGTTGGCGATGGCCCTGTCGAGATCGAGCATACCAAGCGCATGACCTACGTGAGAAACGTGTTTCGGGAAACGCTGCGGCTCTATCCGCCAATCACTTTCATTCCGAGAGTGGCGACGGAAGCAACGGAGATCGGAAAATTTCGCGTAAAACGTGGCGCTATGCTGATGATTTCGCCTTGGACGATCCATCGCCATGATCGTTATTGGACGAACCCCCATGCTTTCGATCCGGATCGATTCAGCGCGGAGCGCGAGCACGCTCTCGTACCCGGCACATATATGCCGTTTGGGCAGGGACCGCGTGTTTGCATCGGCGCAGCGTTCGCGACCACCGAAAGCACGCTCATTCTCGCCCGCCTCGCGCGTCGCTTCGATTTCCAGGTCTTCGACGCCCATACCGTGCGGCCGGTTGCGCGGCTCACGACAAGCCCGTCGCAACAGATCCGCTGCCGGGTGACGCGGCGTGAGGCGGATGCCAACTGATATCGTACGTAGAAGCCTCTCCGAACGACTGACGCTGCGATATGGCGCGAGCGATGATTTGGGCCGCTGTGAATGGCATCAGAAGGAACGGCAACGGATCGCGAAGGCTCCACGTGACATCGCGTGCAGCCAACAGACAGCCGAGATTTCGGCGAAAGTCGGCAGGCCGCAGGAGTGATTTCTGGGTTTCGGTCAGGCACGGGTAGAACTGCTGCATCAAGTTATTTTCACGCAATTTGACGGGGCCGTCGCGAGGTTCGGCCGTGATTGCGTGAGCGAGATCGTCGGGGCAAACAAAATGAACACCGCTGGTAACGCGCGGATTGCATTCAATCGCGAACGCTTGGCCATGCGCGTCGACGATCATATCGAACGAGATGAAGCCCGTGTATCCGGCGCGTCGAACGAACGTCGTGACCCAGTCTTCGATGGCTGTTTGATCCGCAACGCGTTCGAAGCAGACGGCGACTGTCCCTGACATAACGGCAGCACGATAGACGATCGTGATGCGCGGTGCGGCGTCGCGCGCGATCGAAAACGTGGAATAGAGTGGTCCGTTGATCTTGCGCTGCACGATGGCTGGTTCTTCGCCGGCATGCGCGCTTAACGGCTCGCCGGCGCGATGCATCGTAACGCCTCTGCCCGAGCACGAAAATACAGGCTTGACGACAAAGTCGGCTGACTGCGCAAGTCGGCTCGCCTCGGCCGTTCCAAAGTCGTGCGTCTCGGGCACGTTCAGTCCGAACGACGCGGCCGTTGAAATAAAGTCTCGCTTATTGTGCAACCGGACAACGTCTGCCTGTGGCATCGAAAACATTGCCACGCGCGAAGGCAGTCTGTCGCGCAACGCCGTGACGTACATTGTTTCTTCCGACACGGGCACGACCAGATCGACGTTTTCGATCTCGACGATCTTCAATAAATCTCGGAAATATGCGTCTCGATCGCTGGCGGGTGCGGTCACGGCATAGGTTTTTGATACGACATTCGACACCCGCATCAGGTGCCACCGAAACGGGTCCGCAATGATGACGCGATCGCCGCGGGCCGCGAAGCTGCGGGCGAGGTCTAAAACCTTCGGCAAGCGGCCAATCGTTAGGAGGACAGTTTTGGACATGGCCTTTGCGAAGCTGCCAAGGTGATGGTGGATGATGCGGTGCGCGAGATCGTAGCCGAGGCGTCGATGGCGTGAAAGTCATACAGTGCCTTACGTCGCGTCGACAAAATGGAAAAACGATCCGCTGACGCGGCCGTTCACGCCACCCCCTTCGAGGACGCCATTGCCATCGGCATCGGTGACATTCGCGAGTTTTCTCGGTGGAGCCTTCACGATCGTCGCATAGTGGAATTCATGTCCGGCGACGACGCTCCCCTTGGCACCAATCGGACAGTCAGTCAGCAATGTGGCGCGACGATACCCGAGCTGCATGCGCCGCTTGGCAAATGATGTGCTGAGTTCAAGCAAGCCGAGCATCGGGAAGCATTTGCCGTTTGCATCGTCAATGCTGTCTCCAAGCACCATGTATCCACCGCACTCGCCGTGAACCGCCTTGGTCGCCGCGAAGTCGCGGGTTCCAGTCAGAAATTGCGCATTGCCCGCCAGTCGCTCCAGATGGAGCTCGGGGTAGCCGCCCGGAAGCCAAGCGACGTCGCAGCCTGGATCAGGCGCTTCATCGTTCAGCGGCGAAAACGGTACGATTTCGGCGCCAGCGCTGCGCCACTGCTCTGCGATATGCGGATAAACAAATGAGAACGCCGCATCCTTGGCAAGCGCAATGCGTTGGCCGGGCGGCCGGCGCCGCGCGCGCGCGATGGCCGGATGTCGTCCCGGTGCGGCCGAACCCATGACGCGAAATAGATCGACATGGCCTTCGACGAGGTCGGCAAAAGTATTGAGGCGCTGGTCAAGATCGGTCGTCTCTCCGGCTTGAACCAAACCCAAGTGCCGTTCCGGCATGGTGAGGTCGGCGCGGCGGGGAATTGCGCCGAGAACCGGCAGTCCTTGCTGCTCGATCGCCATCGTCGCCAGCCGAATATGGCGATCGCTGCCGACGCGATTGAGGAGGACGCCGGCAATATTCACTCCCTCGCGAAAGCCGCGAAAACCTCGCGCCACTGCTGCGGCGGTTTGTGATTGTCCAGACACGTCGAGCACCAGAATGACCGGCCATCCGGTCAGCGCGGCGAGGTCGGCGCTTGCACCGGTTCCCCATGCCCCTTGCGTGGCGACACCGTCGAAAAGTCCCATCAGGGCTTCGACGACGACGATCTCGGCGCCGGCCGTCGCCCGTTCGAGCAGTTCGACGACGGTCGATTGCTGCATGACCCAACTATCCAAGTTGAAGCTCGGCCGGCCGGCGGCGGCTGCATGAAAGGCTGGGTCGATATAATCTGGCCCGCATTTGAACGGCTGGACAGCGATTCCATTCCGCGAGAATGCCCGCAGCAGCCCGAGTGTGACTGTGGTTTTTCCTGCGCCCGAACGTGGCGCGGCGATAATTAGCCCGCGAGGCAGTGAATGAGGTTCGGGCATGAGCGCTCTTGTAGCCTTTTACTGGTGTGCCGGTTTATACCACGACGATGGATGAACCAGACGTTGAGTTGGACAAGCCGTCCGCGCCGCTGCGTCGCGGTTGGACGACGGGAACTTGCGCGACGGCGGCAGCGCGTGCGGCGGTCGAAGGATTGTGGACTGGCGAATTCCCCGCTGTCGTGACGGTGACCTTGCCCAACGGCAGCCAGCCCTCGTTTGCGGTTGCGACATGTCATGCGACGTCGGTATCAGCGACCGCCGGTATCATTAAGGATGCGGGCGACGATCCCGACGTGACGCACGGCGCGCTTGTGGTTGCCACCGTTTCAAAAGGCGCGCCCGGTTCCGGCGTGACGTTCCGCGCCGGGCCGGGCGTCGGCACCGTGACCCGGCCAGGATTGCCGATCCCGCCTGGCGAGCCGGCCATCAACCCTGTGCCGCGCCAGATGCTGCGTCGGGCGATCACTGAAGCCGGCATACTGTTTGGAAAAGCCGCCGATATCATCATCGAGATATCGGTGCCGGGTGGAGAAGCCCTAGCGTTGAAAACTTTGAACGGACGGCTCGGCATCGTCGGCGGCCTGTCGATCCTCGGCACCACTGGCATCGTCATCCCGTTCTCTTGCGCTGCTTGGATCGATTCAATCCATCGCGGCATCGACGTGGCGCGCGCCGTTGGTCTGCGTCATGTCGCCGGCAGTACAGGCTCAACGTCCGAAGCAGCCGTCGCCAAACTCTACGGTTTGGAAGAGACGGCCTTGATCGAGATGGGTGATTTCGCCGGCGGATTGCTCAAGTATCTGAAAGCGCATCCGGTCCATCGCGTGACGATCGCAGGCGGCTTCGCCAAGATGACGAAATTGGCTCAAGGCCGCCTCGATCTGCATTCGGGCCGCGGCATCATCGAACTGGATGTGCTGTCGAATTGGCTCGGCGAACTGGGTGCAAGTGCATCCGTTGTCGAAGACGCACGCGCCGCCACCACGGCGCAGCATATTCTGTCGATCTCGAAAATCGCCGGCATTCCTTTGGCCGAGCACATTGCCGCGAAGGCATGCGCGACCACTCTTGCGACGTTGAGAGGGACGGGGATCGGCGTCGACGTCGTGATCTTCGATCGTGACGGGGGTTTGGCGGCGCGCACGCCTGTTGCCACCGCCTAGCCGTCAAACCCGCGAAACCGGCGTTTGTAATCGATATTGTAGAGCGCGCTTTCGCGAAACTCGTGGTTGTCGAGAACAGCTCCGACAAGAATGAGAGCTGTGCGCTCGATTGCTGTCGCAGAAAGCTCTGCAACAATTGTTTCCAGCGTGCCGCGGAACACGCGCTCATCCGGCCACGACGCGCGATAGACGATCGCGACGGGGCATGACGCTCCATAAAATGGCGTCAAACGCTCAACCAACTCGGGCAAAATATGCACCGACAAATGAATAGCGAGTGTTGCGCCGGTGGCGGCGAAGGCTTCCAGCGTTTCCCGTTCCGGCATCGCTGACGCACGCCCCGGCGTGCGCGTCAAAATCAACGATTGAGCAACTTCAGGGAGAGTCAGTTCTTGCGCCAGCGTCGCCGCAGCGGCTGCGAAAGCCGGCACGCCGGGCGTCAACGTGTAGGCAATTCCCAACCGATCCAGTCGACGCAGCTGCTCACCGACAGCGCTCCAGATCGACAAATCGCCAGAGTGCAGCCGGGCGACGTCTTCGTTATTGTCCCGTGCCCGAATGAATTCCGTTTCTATCTGGTCGAGCGCCATCGGCGCGGTGTCGATGATGCGGGCGCCGGGCGGACAGAGTTCGATCAGTGCTTTCGGGATCAAAGATCCGGCGTACAGGCACACCGGACATCGACGGATGATATTGCGGCCGCGTACGGTGATGAGATCGGCGGCCCCTGGTCCTGCGCCGATAAAATGGATCGTCATCGTTGAGTTTCTTTCCCGGCCATCTCGACGGATACTGCAACGGCGATGGTAACACCCGAGCATGTTCTGCGCGGCATCTCCAACCGCGACGACAAGCCCGCGCCAGCCAAAGCCGCTGCTTCGGCAACGGATGGGATGGAATGTGCTGACATTGAAGCGTCCGATTGAGTCACGCAGTCCGCCGCACGTCTGCTGAGCTCGGCATGGCTGAAAAACAGAACTTTGTGGCCGGTGGCTTGCGCCGCCTTGTAAATCGAGGCGTCGCAATCGCCGCGCGCCAATGACGCGAGCGTGTCACACTGCTGCCCACTCAACCGCTCAACTTCGGCGATTGCCAGGATGATATTGTCGACCTGCGATCCGCTGTGTGTGCCGATGCCGATGACCCTCATGGCTTTGTTCCAACCCACTGGACAACCGGCATCGCCGGTCGCCAGCCATGTTTGCTGCCAACGCTCTCCGCGCGGTCGATTGATATCCTCGTCAGCGTGCCGCCGAGCGACGCATGAGCCGCGATCAGCCGTACTTCGGTTTCAAGTGTCACCGCGTTGATGACGATCCTGCCACCGGGTTTCAGAGCCGACCAGCATGCTTCGATCAGGCCCGGCTCCGAGGCACCGCCGCCGATGAAGATTGCGTCGGGCGGTTCGACATCGGCCAGTGTCTCGAGAGCAGCGCCCAACTTGATCGCGAGGTGCGGAACACCCAGCGAAACAGCATTGCGTGCGGCGCGCGCGGCACGGACGGGGTCGCGTTCAAACCCAATGGCTCGCGCACTTGGATGCGACAGCAGCCATTCGATCGCTACGGAACCGCTCCCAAGCCCGATATCCCAGAGAAGTGCGCGTGGAGCGGGCGCGAGGGACGACATCGTCACCGCGCGAATTTCACGTTTGGTCAGTTGGCTATCATGCTCGAACATCTCATCGGGCAGGCCGCATGCATAACCGATCGGCTGCGCGCCTGGACTTTGTTGAACGTCGATGGCGATGATGTTGAGTGGATCGACTTGACCAAGATCGAAAGTTTCCGCCGTTGTTTTGCGGATCGTTTCACGCGCACCGCCTAGAGCTTCAAGCACCCACATCATCGATGGGCCAAATCCGCTACCGCGCATGATCGCCGCAACATCTGCTGGAGTTTCGCCATTAAGTGACAAGGCGAGGATACGGCTGCCGTCGTGCAGGTGACGTCTGATCAACGGCGTAAGGCCGCGCATATTCAGGCCGAGCGTGACTGTGTCTTGCAACGCCCAGCCCATGCGCGCCGCCGCGAGCGACAGGCTCGATGGAGCCGGTAACACCAGCATCTCATCGATTGAAATTTCGCGCGCGAGCGTCACGCCTGCGCCAAACCAAAACGGATCGCCGGACGCGAGAACGCACACCGGGCTGCTACGGTGTTCGATAATAAGCGGGATGGTCGCTTCGAGGGGCACCGACCACGTTCGCTGTTCGCCAGGTGTTGGCCCGATGAGGTCGAGGTGACGGCGCCCGCCGATCACCAACGCGGATGTATCGAGAATCGCGAGCGCCGCGGCCGTCAAACCGGCGCGGCCATCTTCGCCGATGCCAACGATAGACAACCAGCGCTCAGTCATGGCATGGCCTCACGGCATGACCGATCAATCGATAGGGCCGCTGAATGTTCTGCTGCTGGGCGGCACGACCGAAGCCACTGCGCTCGCGAGCAAACTGTCGCGAGACAACCGCTTTCGCGGCGTCCTGTCGCTCGCCGGCCGCACGGCAAATCCTGCGGCGTCGGAAATACCAACGCGCATCGGTGGCTTTGGGGGTGTTCAGGGACTCGCCGATTACATCGGCGCGCATGCCATCGATGTTGTCGTTGATGCGACGCACCCCTTCGCCGCGCGCATCAGCGCCAATGCCATTGCAGCATGTCAAGGCAGTGGTTGTCCGCTCGTGTCTCTCGAGCGGCTTCCGTGGCAGCGCCAAGACGGTGATAACTGGATGCACCAGTCCACAGTCGCAGAGGCGATCCAGGCATTGCCGCAAACACCGAGCATCGTTTTTTCGGGATTGGGGAGGTTGTCGCTCGACGAGTTGGCGGCAGCGCCGCAGCATCACTACGTCATCCGCTTGATCGATCCGCCGCTTCGCCCGCTCGCCCTGCCGCATGTTTCGCTGATCATGGGGCGTGGTCCGTTCAAAACAACCGATGACGTTGCCCTGTTTCGGCAGCACAGCATCGATTTTGTGCTTGCGAAAAATGCTGGCGGCACGGCTTCGGTTTCTAAAATCGAGGCAGCGCGCGTACTCGGTCTGACGGTCATGATCATCGATCGACCGTTCATTCCGCCGCGTAAAACGCACGCTACGGTGGAGGCCGTTTGGGAGGCTTTGCTCGCTCACATCACGCCTCCAACGAACCTTGGCGTGTAGACCCAGTGGTGGCCATCGGCACGGTGGATGACGCGGGTCGCACTCGAACCAATCAACACCAGCGTCCTCATATCGATCACCTCGCGCGGAGCGTCGGCGAGAGTCGTGATGGTGATGTCTTCGTCGGAGCGCCCGACGGCACGGGCTAGAATGACCGGCGTCGTCTCGCTGCGGCAGTTGCTCAAAACCGCAAACGCATTGAGAATTTGCTGCGGCCGCGCTTTTGATGCGGGATTGTAAAGCGCGATCACAAAATCGGCTTCGGCGGCAAGTTGTAGTCTCCGCGCGATCAGCGGCCACGGCTTCAGATTGTCCGACAACGAGATGGCGCAAAAGTCGTGGCCCAGCGGCGCGCCGACGCGAGACGCTGCCGCGAGCATGGCCGTGACGCCCGGCTCGACGCGCACATCAAGCCCACGCCACGACGCAGGGCCGGAGTCCATAGCCTCGAATACGGCGGCCGCCATGGCAAAAACACCCGGATCACCGCCGGAAACGACGGCAACTGTTGCGCCGTCATTTGCCAGCGCGAGAGCGTGACGTGCCCGGTCAAGTTCTTCGCGATTGTCGGAGGCATGCACGCGTTGGCCAACATGCGGTGCAAGGCGCTGGAGATACGGCGTGTAGCCAAGAAGATCACTGGCGTTGTCAACAGCCAGCCTCGCGGCAGGTGTGACCCAGCCATCGGGTCCCGGGCCGAGGCCGACGATGGTCAACGTGCCGTTCATGTAATTCTCCGGCCGCGCCCGCCCGGCAAAAGTATGATTGAAAAATAGGGAGCCGGTGACACCTCCAGGTTTGCAAGCGGCATCACGCGCTCGCCTCGCATCGTGCCGCGCTCAACGTAGATCGCCTCATTAAAGCGATCGGCGGCCTTCAATGCCGCTTTGATCTTTTCAAGGTTACGACCAACTTTCATGATGACGGCCGCATCGGTGGCACGCAGACTTTTGAGCAGCGCATCGTGGCTGAGCGTTCCTGGTAGAACGGTGAGAACATCGTCGCCGTAGGTGATGGGTAATGCCGCCGCAGTCCAGCAGCCGGACATTCCCGTGATGCCCGGAACGACGATCACCGGATAGGTGTGCCGCAGACGATCATACATATGCAGAAACGATCCGTAGAAAAATGGATCGCCTTCGCACAGAAGTGCAATGTCTTCGCCATTATCGAGATGATTGCTGAGGCGAGTCGCGGACTGGGCATAGAAGTCTCGAATCGGCTCGATATAGTCAGCATCGTTGAAGGCCACTTCGGTCGTCACCGGATATTCCAGCGCGATCTCGATCACTGCTTTAGAGCCAAGCATCTCAGCAACGATTGTGCGGGCGTGGCCGATTTTTCCGCGCTTTCGAAAATAGGCAATGACCGGTGCCGTCGTCACGACGCGATGCGCCTTGATGGTCACGAGATCCGGATCGCCAGGCCCCAGTCCCACGCCATAGAGCGTGCCAACGCGGCGGGCGGGCTGCCCCGTCATCACTCGACCTCGCTGGCCAGCGCATTGACCGCAGCGGCTGCCATCGCACTGCCGCCTTTGCGGCCCTTGACGATGGCAAAAGGCACGCGACCATCGGAGGCAAGAGCGTCTTTGCTTTCAGCCGCGCCGACAAAGCCGACGGGCATGCCGATCACCGCTGCAGGTTTTGGCACGCCGGCATCGAGCATTTCCAGTAAGCGGAAAAGCGCGGTCGGCGCGTTGCCGATGACAACAACCGATCCAGCGAGATGCGGAAGCCACAGATCCATCGCGGCTGCTGTTCGCGTGGTGCCGATCTCGCGTGCCATGGCTGGAACGCGCGGATCGTCGAGCGTGCAGATGACGTCATTGTTTGCCGGCAGCCGCGTCCGAGTCACGCCGTTGGCCACCATTTTTGCATCACAAAGAATGGGCGCGCCAGCGAGCAGCGCAGCACGTCCATCGGCGGCGAAAGTTGCCGACAGAATGATATCGCGCGCCACCTCGACCATGCCGGATGCGTGAATGATGCGGACGGCAACGTTTTCTTCCAGACCCGCAAACGTTGAGAGGTCGGCTTCAGCGCGGATGATCGCGAAGGAGCGACGATAAATCTCGTTACCATCATGGATGTAGTCGTACCGCTCACCCATTGCTGGCTCCGGCAATGGCGTAGAGCTCGGCTGCGAGCGCGTCGGATGATAGCCCCGTCGTTGTCGGCGCATCATTCGCGCGGCCGTTCAAGATGAGATCGTAGACTCCGTTACGAGCAACAAACGTGACGACGGCAGGGCTACCGCGCGCGCATCCCTTGGCGCACCCTGAGATATGGATGGAAGGCCGATCGCCCTCCCAATCTCGAAGCGCGACAGCAACGCGCGCCGCATCGGCGCGTGTGTCCGTCGTGCCGCGATCGCAGGCGGGTGCGCCCGGGCACACGTCCATCGTCAAGCGAGGATCGGCATGATCGACGATCAAGCCGCAATCCACGGCGGCGGTCGAGAGCCGAGTTGCTGAATCTCGGACGATTGGAAAAATCAGCGATCGGCCTAAAGCGGGCCTCGCCTCGGTTATTCCACACGCTGAGGCCGCCTCGTTTATTTTCCGCAGGTCCCGAGCGGTTATGCGACCAAACGGCAACCCAACGCCCAGAGCGAACGGATTGGCTTGCGGACCGATCGGCCCGATCAGAGTTTTGCTCGTCTCGAAGGACGGCGCGACGACTGGCGTTGCTTGCAATCCAGCCAAGTCGAAAAGGTGCGCGGCGCCACACTCGACCACCGCGTCGCGCATGCGCCGAAGCAAGGTGTTTTTTGACATTTGAATGAGAAAAGCCTGCGCCAGACGCAGCATTGCTGAAACCGCTGCGTCAGTGTCGACCACCGCCGTCACCGTCGGCTCGCCAGCAAGCTCGATCAGCGTGCCGTCCTTTGAGACGCGCAGCACGATGTCGGCAACGCCGGACGGCAGTCGACCAGCCCCACCACCATCGATCGCGAAACCAAACTTGCCCGGCAGAGCAGTCAGCGTCACCTCGCTTGCGAGGGCAGCTTCAAGATCGGCCGCGAGCGGCCGCACGTCGCTCGCAAGGGGATCGAGCCCGCTGAGCGGCGATACAATAATATTGCGGAGCGCTTCGTGCGCCGGGTCATCATCGACCAAGCCGGCGTCGGTAATGATCGTCTGAGCGTGCGATACGGTGGCAGCAGACAAGCCTCTAATCTGCAAATTCGCGCGATTCGTCAGATCGATTTGGCCATTACCGCAGTCATGCGCCGCTGACGCAATCGCTTCTAGTTGAGCCAGCGAATAGCGGCCAGCGCGCGGGCGCACGCGGATCAGCCAGCCGTCACCGGTCTGCATCGGCGTCAGGGCGCCGGGGCACCATCCTCGTCGCATGGTCTGCTGGAGGCTCATTGCGCCGCCTCCGTGATGGCTTCGCCCATCATCAGCGAGAGATCATTGCGTCGCGGCCGCCACAACCCGCGCGCAATTGCTTCTTCGAAGCGAGCGGTCATGGCTGCAAAGGCAGCCGGGTTCTCGCGCCGGACGAAGTCGGCAACATCCGCGCGACCGACATACGCATTGTATAAGGTCTCGAATGCCGCGCTGGTTACAGTTCGCGATGTCGCCGCAAATGCAAATGCAGCATCGACCGTTGCCGCAAATTCGGCAGCGCCTCTAAATCCGTGACGCATTTGGCCAGCGATCCATCGTGGGCTCGCCGCGCGGCCTGAAACGATACGCGCGCATTCTTCATCAAGCGTGCGAATTTTCGGCTGATCCGGCTGGCCTGTATCGCCATGATAGAGCGCGACCGCCGAATTTCCGAGGGCGGCAGCCGCCGCTGCAAATCCACCTTCATGCGCCGCAAAATCTCCGCCGGTGAGGATATCCGTCTCGTGATGATCCTGCACATGCACGAACGCATCTGCCATCCGAACGCGATGAGAAAACGCATCAGCCATATCAGCAGACGATCCGTCTCCATGAAAGGCCGTCGCTGAATTTCGGAGATACGCTTCTCCAAGCTCAGCGGCATCCTGCCAGTTGCCACGGTCGATCAGTGCCATGACACCAGTGCCGTAGGTACCATCGGCTGCACCAAAAATGCGCGCCGTACCGCTATCAAAAGATGCGCTCGCGAGCGGATTGATGTCGCCGTCTTCATCCAGCGCGCGAACCCGCTGCACGGCGGCATCGAAGAGAGTCAATTGCGTTGGAAACATATCCCGGAAAAGCCCGGAAATTCGCAGGGTCACGTCGACGCGCGGACGATCCAAGCGCGCCGCCGGAATGATCTCAAATCCTGAAACACGAAATGACCCGCTATCCCATGTCGGCTTGACACCAAGCAAAGCGAGCGCGGTTGCGAGTTCTTCGCCACCTGTGCGCAATGTCGCGCTGCCCCACAAATCCAAGATGATCGATTTCGGCCACTCGCCGTGGTCTTCGGCGTACCGATCCAAAATCGCGCGCGCGGCGCGTTCGCCATTCGCCATGGCGGTCGGCGTCGGCACCCCGCGCGGATCAACGCTGAACAGATTACGGCCGGTGGGCAAAACGTCGGCGCGGCCCCGGCTGGGGGCTCCCGACGGCCCTGGTTGAACGAAGCGACCGTCGAGGGCGCGCAGTATTGCGCTGGTCTCGGTATCGTCGAGAACGTGCAAGCCGTCGCGGATTGAGAGCTCTTTAATGTCGCAAAGAAAAGCATCGATCTTGGCGAGCTTCTGCCGATTGTCCATGTCAACCGTCAGCCCGCACACCGTTGTCAGGCCTGCGCGATCGACGGCATCCGAAATCGCCTGAACCAGGTAGTCGCGGCGCTTTGGGTCGAGGCCATCGGCTGAAGAAAATTCGTCGACCAAACGCTCGACATCCAGCAAAGAGTCATCGAGTTCGGTTTTGATGATGGGCGGCGTGCGATGGCCGATGGTGACGGCGCCGATCCGGCGTTTGGCCTGCGCGGCTTCGCCTGGATCGTTGACGATGAAGGGATAGACGACGGGAAGCGGCCCCAACACAGCACGCGGTGCGCAAGAGGCGGACAGCGCGACAGCCTTGCCGGGCAACCATTCGAGCGTGCCGTGCGCGCCAAGATGCACGAGCGCGTCAATGGTCGCGACGTGGCGAAGCGAGAGGTAGAACGCAACGTAGGCATGGCGCGGCGGCGTCGAGGGATCGTGATAGCCAGATTTTCGGTCAGTCATTTCGCCGCGTTCCGGCTGCAACGCGAGCAGCACGTTTGCATAGCGCCGGATCGGCAGTCGGAAATGACCGTCCGTGCACGACGGATCGGCGGCTGGATCGCCCCAGGCCGCCATGACCGTGTCTACGAAGGGCTGAGGCAGCGACGCCAAGGCGGTCAGATAAGACGCAACGGGATATTTGATATGATCGCCCGTCGTCAGCGCATCGATCACGGCACGGCCCGTCGTCGGCACGCCACCGGCATCGTAGCCGGACGCTGCAAGCGTGCGGAAAATCTCAGCCGCACTCTCGGGCCCATCCAAGCCAACCGCATGCGCGATTTGATCGGCGCGGCCCGGATAGGTCGAGAGCACGAGCGCGATGGTGCGATCGTGAACAGCGGTTTGGCGCAATCGCGCCCACGCCGCCGCTAAGTCCGCCGCATGCGCGATGCCATCCGCGTGGGGGCAATGCAGCATCGGCGTAAAGCCAAATCGTGGCTCGCTATCAACCATCGCCGCGTCTTGCTGTTTGAAAGAGATCGCGCCGACGGTCAGCCGCCCGTCGATCTCTGGCAATGCGACGTGCATCGCGAGATCTGCCGCACTCAGTCCGCGCATCGCCGTGGTCCAAGTGCCGTAGGATTGCAGCGACATAATCAGTTGAAGAACGGGGCAATCGGCATCGTTGAGAGGCGATCCATGCTCGGCGTCATTGGCAGCGAACGCCGTCGTATTGAGAATGACGTCGGGTTTCATCATGCGAAGTTGAGCACGCAACCAAGCGGCCGCATCCGGCGCTTTCAGGCTTGGGACATAAAGCGCGGTGGCCGACATGCCGCGCGCTATGAGTGCTTCGACCATCGCGTCGATCGGTCGTGTGTCTCCGGCAAGCACAAACGATCGATAGAAAACGATGACGCCATGTCCGGCACTGTGGGCAGTGCTGGCAGTCTCCGCGCGATACATTCCAAAATTCGGGATGGCGTTCGGTGCTTCGATAGTGTCGCAGAGCCCCTCGGCGCGGGCGATCAAACCATAGCCAGCCGCGCGCACATTCTCGGCGCCGCCCGCATCGAGCAGGGCTTCGATGGCTGCGAGGTCGGCAATGTCAACGGTGCCGTAGTCAGGCAGACGCGGGTCGGGGCGGCCGTCGCCTGCGACGATGGCCAGTGCGACACCATGTTTGCGGCACGCAGTCACGAGTTGCTCGCAGCCGTAGCGCCAATAGTCGAGGCCGCCGAGAAGACGAACGAGCACGGCTTTCGTGCCGGGAAGCGTTGTCTCGCAGAACACGTCGACCGACATCGGGTGGCGTAATCGCGACAAGTGGGCAAGACGCAGCGTCGGCTGTTTCGCTACTGCGATGTGTTTTGATTTGCCCTTCCACGCAGCGGCAAATGTCGTGAGATCGCTATCGGAGAATGACAAAACAACAAGGTCGGCGGGCGCAAGTCCAAGGTCTTCGGCGGGGGCTGCCTCATCCAGTCCGGAACTCTCGCGGACGAGGAGATGCATTAGCCCCTGCCTTCCAGAATGGCTGCGATACGATCGCGATCAAGCCCCTTTTGGCCGATCACGACCAGCCGTCCGGTGCGCGTCTCGGTGGCGTTCCACGGGCGCTCATACCGCGTATCAACGCGGTCGCCGACGCCCTGTAACAGCAATCTCATCGGCTTGCCGTCAACGGCTGCAAAACCCTTGATGCGCAGCACATCATGATCGGTGGCGGCTCGTTTGGCGCGATCGGCAAGGATTGCGGGTGTGCCGACAGCGGCCACGTCAACAATAAACGTTTCAAAGTCGTCGTGATCGTGACCCTCTTCCGCGTCGTGGTGAGACGGGCGCGCGGCAATGTCATCTTCGGCTGCCGAATTGAGGCCGAGCAACACGTCAATCGGCACGTTGCCATCGCGCGTTGAAATGACCTTCACGAGACGTGGGATTGCCGCTCGGATGTCGGCGGACACAATTTCCAAAGCCGATGCATCGAGCTGACCGGATTTATTGAGGACGACCAGATCGGCGCACAACAGCTGATCCTCATAAACTTCTTCCAATGGATTTTCGTGATCGATGGACTCGTCGGCTTCGCGTTGCGCTTGCACGCGGGCGGGATCATCGGCGAAACGACCTGCAGCAACGGCCGGCGCGTCAACCACAGCGATGACGCCGTCGACCGTCACGCGCGCCCGAATATCCGGCCACTCAAAGGCTTTGAGCAACGGCTTTGGTAGCGCCAGGCCGCTCGTCTCGATGACGATGTGGTCCGGCTTGGGAGACCGCGACAGCAGGGCTTCCAGCGTCGGAATGAAATCGTCGGCAACGGTGCAGCACAGGCAGCCATTGGTCAGTTCGACGATATTTTCTTCCGGGCAGCTTTCGATGCCGCACGAGCGCAATATCGCGCCATCCACGCCGACATCGCCGAACTCATTGATCACCAGCGCCAGCCTTCGACCGTTGGCATTTTCAATGACGTGCCGGATCAGCGTCGTCTTTCCGGCGCCGAGAAAGCCCGTCACGATCGTAATCGGCGTTTTCGGTGTCATTCTGCTGCCTCCGGAATGGTGAAGCCGATGGGCGGCACGCGCGCGATCACGCCCTTGCGGAATGTCTGCGGCCGCTCTTTCCACGGCACGATGCCGGTGGCGGAGGCAGCATAGGCGCGAACCGCCGCTTCGATTTCGTCGACGTGGGCCGCCGCGTCGAGATCGCCGACGAGGTAGGTCCATTTGTTATCGGCGACCATCGCCACGGTGCACGGCCGTTTGCAGACGGCGAGGCAATCGACGGCCACGACGGCAATGGATGCGTCGTTCGACAGGCGCGCGTCGAGTTCGGCGGCAAGCCCGGCGCCCGGACGGTCGAACGCTTCATCCGCCTCGTCATCGCTGAGGCGACGGCGGCAGCTGGTGCAGACAAAGAGGGTCGCGAGTGGTGCAGTCATGGTGACCTGAAACGCTAAACGGGGGTCGTTACGCGATGCCGCGCTGGGTCTGGCGATCCCAGAAAAATCCAGCCAAGGCGCCAACCAAAATCCACAGGACGGCGTGCACGGCGAGTGACGTCGAGGTGAAATGCGCCGCCAGTTCGGCCGGCACCGTGCTGGTGTAGGCGTTCGCGGTTGGTGCGCCAATCACGTGCGGAATCGCCATCAGGGAAATTGCGCCAACAACGGCGCCAAGCGAGCGCGCGCGCCAGACGATCCATAAGCCCGCAGCCGTCGCGGCCGCTGTCGCAATCCACCAGATTTGGCTCGAAAACAAATCTCCAGCAGCGCTGCCAGGAAGCTTCGGCGCGAGACCAAGGCCTGGCGCGAGGCCCGTCACGACGAACCCAGCCGCGCCCCAAAGCGCCGCCGTCGGAGCCGTAATCGTCGCATTCGATGCGAGCATGAGCGCGAGCAGCATCAAACCAAAGCCGACCGCTGCGCCGATGGTTGTGACCGATGTTGCGAGCGTTCGCTGTAGGCCATCGGTAGGGGCCCACACAGCTGATTGTTCTCCCGGCCCGGCGACGTCGGCATGGTCGCTATGGGCAAGAATGATCGGCGCGCCGCCGTAGCTCTTCAACGACGACTGGTTGTGGCCCGTCGTGGGCTGTTGCCCTTCATACGTCTCGGCTTTGAGGATGAGCGGGGTCGTTGTGACTTCCTGTAATGCCGCGACGCAAACGCCAGCGAGCACACCGGCCAACAGGCCGGCGGACAAAAGACGCATCAGCATGTCGAAAACTCCTCAGTGACAAGGAAATGCGAGGCTGTGGCGGGTATCATGGGCGGCGTTATGAATAGCGCTCGAGTGAGCGAACCCGACCATGAATACAAGCCCGGCACCGAACAGAAAGACGGCGGCGCAGGTCGCGCGAACGCTCGCGGCAACGTGGCGTCCGGTCTGCACCGATGTCACTGGGGACGATAAAGTATGGTTCGTCATTAAAAGCCTCCTGTCCGCCCACCCGGCGGCATTGTGGTTAATCGGACGGCAGGTCTCCTGGCTCGCGGGTCAGTGTTTAAGGCCACCTTCCCAGGCCATTCTAAGCCGCTGTGAGGCGGTTCGAACGATCCAGTGGTGATTACGCCTTCAACTCGCCGCTGACAGTTGCGGGGGCAGCTGCGGCTTCCAGGCGAGCCTCCAAATCGAAGGGTCGCCCAGCACCGCATTCCCTTTTAATCCCCTTGCGGGGAACCGTGCCTCAACCCATAAGTGCGGAGACTTGTCCCCGTCAATCTCAATCGCACGTGATGGCGCCCGAAAACCCAGCTAAACTCACGCTCGTCCTTGGCGGCGCCCGATCCGGCAAGAGCTTGTATGCGGAGGGACTTGTGACCGCATATCCCGCGCCATGGCGCTATCTGGCAACGGCGCAGTCTTTCGATGCTGAGATGGCCGACCGGATCGCCGCGCACCGGGGCCGTCGCGCATGCGGGTGGCAGACGACCGACGCACCGCTGGATTTGCTGGCCGCGCTCCGCTCGGGCCCCATCGATCAGCCTATCCTGGTCGACTGCTTGACCCTTTGGCTCAGCAATATCATGCTCGCTGACAAACCGGTCACTGCCGAAATCGATCAGCTGGTGGATGGATTGAAAGACCTGCCCGGCCCCTGCGTGATGGTCTCGAACGAAGTCGGCCTTGGCATCGTGCCGGACAATGCGCTGGCTCGGGCATTCCGCGATCACGCAGGCCGTTTGCACCAGCAAATTGCGGCAATCGCCGATCGCGTCGTGTTCGTGGTCGCAGGCCTGCCCATGATGGTGAAGCCATGAGCGACATCAACGACCCTGCGCCCCCGCTTGACGACGCCGCGCGGCATAAAGCCAAAATGGCGAAACGCAAAGCCGTCCAGGACGCCGAAGTCGCGTCTAAGACTATCGAGAAGGGCATCCTTCTAGTCCACACCGGGCCCGGCAAGGGCAAGTCGACTGCGGCTTTCGGTTTGGCTCTCCGGGCGCTGGGTCACGGTTGGCGCGTTGGCGTCGTGCAATTTGTCAAAGGCGCTTGGGAGACTGGTGAAAAAAGCGCGTTTCAGCGCTTCGGCGACCAGATGTCTTGGCACACGATGGGTGAAGGCTTCACTTGGGAAACGCAGGACAAGGCGCGCGACATCTCGGCGGCGCGTCGCGCTTTCGACAAGGCCGAGGAGTTGATGGCCGATCCGAGCATCCGGCTGCTGATCCTCGATGAATTGAACATCGCGCTCCGTTACGACTACCTGCCGCTCAATGAGGTGCTCTCGGTGCTCGCCGCGCGACGAGCCGATCTCAACGTCGTCGTCACCGGTCGCAACGCCAAACCGGAGATGATCGCTTTGGCCGATGGCGTCACCGAAATGGGCGCCGTCAAACATCATTTTGCATCAGGCGTCAAAGCCCAAGCCGGCATCGAGTTTTAGTCGCCGATGTCCGCCCGCGCGCTGATGTTCATGGGAACGGGTTCCGACGTCGGCAAGTCGCTGATCGTCGCCGGGTTGTGCAGGTTGATGTCGAACCGCGGCATCCGCGTTGTGCCGTTCAAGCCGCAAAACATGTCGAACAACGCCGCCGTCACGGCGGACGGCGGTGAAATTGGCCGGGCGCAAGCCTTGCAGGCGCGCGCCGCCCGCGTCGCGCCGAGCGTGCACATGAACCCGGTGCTCTTGAAGCCGCAAAGCGAAACGGGTGCGCAGATCGTTGTGCAAGGGCGCATGCACGGCACCGCCAAAGCGCGTGAATTTCAAGCGATCAAACCCGGTCTGATGCCGGCGGTGTTGGAGAGCTTCGAACGACTGAGGCGCGACGCCGATCTGGTCTTGATCGAGGGCGCCGGCAGCGCCTCCGAGATCAACCTGCGCGCCAATGATATCGCCAACATGGGCTTTGCCCGGGCAGCCGATGTGCCCGTTGTCCTGATTGGCGACATCAATCGCGGCGGCGTCATCGCCAGTCTCGTCGGGACAAAGTCCGTGATTGATCCAGCTGACGCGGCGATGATCTGCGGCTTCATCGTCAACAAAATGCGCGGCGACCCGACGCTGTTTGCTGACGGCATGTCGGCGATTGCCACGATGACTGGATGGACGGCACTGGGCTTGGTGCCAATGCACGATGCCGCTCGGCGCTTGCCGGCCGAAGATGCGCTCGGCCTCGCTGATCTCATTCAAGACAGATCTCGCCAACGCGGAAAAATCAAAATCGTCGTGCCTGTGTTGCCGCGCATTTCGAACTTTGACGATCTTGACCCCCTGCGCCTTGAGCCGGACGTCACCATCGATCTTGTCGAGCGAGGCCGCGTGATGCCAACCGATGCTGATCTGATCCTGCTGCCTGGCTCGAAATCGACCATCGATGATCTCATGGCGTTGCGCGCTGAAGGCTGGGATATCGATATCGCGTCGCATGTGCGTCGCGGCCGGCGCGTGATGGGTCTGTGCGGCGGATATCAGATGCTCGGCCGCCGCGTCAGCGATCCGCTCGGCATCGAAGGCGCGGTGCGATCTGTCGAAGGGCTGGGTTTGCTCGATATCGAGACAGAGTTTGGCGGCGATAAAAAACTTTGCGACGTGACGGGCACGATGGCAGGCTCCGGTGCAGCATTTCGGGGTTATGAAATGCATATCGGCCGCACAATCGGCCCAGATACCACGCGCCCGATGCTGCGGCTGTCGGATGGACGCGACGACGGCGCTCGATCTAAGAACGGTCTCGTTAGCGGTTGTTATGTGCACGGACTGTTTACCGCTAATTCAGCCCGTGCAGCGATCCTGCAATCGCTCGGCGCGACGACCACAGGCGACGACTATGAAGCGTCTGTTGACTCAGCTCTCGACGAAATCGCCGAGCATCTCGCGCGCCACATCGATATTGATGCGATGCTCAAGTTCGCGCGCTGAGTAGAACGACTGCGACGAGCGCAATCATCACCGTCAGAATACTCCACGCGACGCGTGCGAGCTGCAAACTCCGACGGATATCGTCTGCGGTTGCCTCGCGTCGGCCATCTCCCATCGTCGCATCGTCGACCAGCTTGCCGCCATAGTGTCGTGGACCTGCCAGCCGCAAATCCATCGCACCGGCCAAGGCGCTCTCCGGCCATCCGGCATTCGGAGAGCGGTGGCGAGACGCGTCCCGCCCCATCGCGCGCAGAGATCGTAATGCCGATCCGCCTGGAACGACGGGTGCGGCTGCGGCAAACAAGAGCCCGGTCAATCGCGAAGCCGGTAGATTGATCAGATCATCGAAACGGGCGGCGGCCCAGCCAAACGCCAAATACTTTTCCGAGCGATGCCCGATCATGCTGTCGGCAGTATTGACGGCCTTGTAGGCAACGAGGCCCGGAAGTCCGAGGACCGCAAACCAGAACACAGGTGCGACCACGCCATCGGACGCATTTTCCGCCAAACTTTCGATTGCGGCGCGGGCGACGCCATGTTCGTCCAGCATATCCGGATCGCGGCCAACGATCTTTGCAACCGCGAGGCGACCAGCACTCAAACCACCGTCGCGAAGTGCGCCTTCAACGTTGCGAACATGATCGTGGAGGCTTCGCGCGGCGATCAGCGTGGCGCCAATCACGCCGATCGCCACCGCGCCGAGCGGCGTATCCGGCACCATTGCGCTTAAGGCGATCGTGACGCCGGCCGGTATCGCGATCAATGCCACCAAGGCAACCACGCCAGATAAGCGCCGGGCTTCAAAGCTCCATCGCGGTTTGTTGAGTGTCGTATCGAGCCAGGCGATCAGCGCTCCGATCCATGTCACCGGATGGCCGATTTTTCGGTAGATGAATTCCGGGTATCCGAAGACCGCATCAAGCCCAAGTGCCAGCAAGACAGCCACAAGCGTGAGGTCCAAGGGCAACATGGCGTTCAGTGCGCGTCCTCGGGCATGGCCGCGCTGGTGTTTGTAATTGGCTGGTTCGCAGCAGCGCCCATGGCTTCGCCGATCATCACCAGCACAGGCCCGTGAATGTCGGACGCTTCGAGTTCGGCCGCGATGGTGGCGACGGTCGCATGCAGGACCCATTGATCAGGTCGCGTCGCATTGGCAATGGCAATGGCCGGAGTCGATGCAGGGAGCCCACGGTCGAGAGCTTCTCGCGTCAACTCGGGCAGCGTTCGCTTTGGCATGTAGACGACCGTCGTCGCGGCCGGATCAGCGATGGCGGACCAATCGATATCGGGCGGCAAGTGTCCGTGTCGATCGTGTGCCGTAATGAATTGCAGACGACGCGCATGGTCGCGATGTGTCAGCGAGATGCCGAGGCGAGCCGCCGCGCCCTGCGCCGATGTGATGCCGGGCACGATCTCGATCTCGACACCGGCCGCATGGCACGCGGAAATTTCTTCCCCCGCCCTACCAAAGATGAGCGGGTCGCCAGACTTCAAGCGGACCACGATCTGGCCCAGCTTGGCGCGCTCGACGATCATGGCGTTGATGTCGGGCTGTTTGCACGACGGCCGATAGCCGCGTTTGCCGACATGAATAATCTCGGCGCCACGACGCACGAGTTGGATCACGGCCTCCGAGACAAGATCATCGTGCAGCACGACGTCCGCAATGGCCAAAGCGGCATGGGCTTGCCGCGTCAGGAGTTGCGGATCGCCCGGGCCAGCACCAACCAGCATGACGCGGCCGATTTTTGCTCGTGTCGATGGGCCAACGGCTCGCCGCGCATCTAAAGCATCCATATTGGCGCGGCGTTCGATCATCTCAGCGAGCTGCGGAGCGCCAGGCGTCAATTCGAAGTAGCGGGTTTCAAAGCTGGTGCGGGCCTGCCATCCAGCGCGTTCGAGTTCCGGATCGATGTGTTCCTCTTCGGGATAGCCGAGCAGAAGATAACCGATCAATCGCCAATGCGACGGTACACCGACGGCGCGGCTCACCTCGTCCGGATCGATGATCGATACCCACCCCAGGCCGAGACCTTTTTCGCGCGCCGCAAGCCACAGCAGCGTGATCATGCACACGGCGGACTGATCGAGCGTTTCCGGCATGGTCCGCTGGCCAAGTCCGTGCCCTTGAAGCGCACCATGATCTGAAAAAACAGCGAGGTGGACTGGCGCTTTATCGAAACCGGCGAGCTTAAGACGTCGATACAGCGCGCCCTGGTCGCCGTCGTAGCTGTCGGCGGCGCGCGCGTTTTCGACGTCGAAGCTCGACCGAATGCGCAGCCTTGTGTCGGTGTCAACGACGTTGACGATGCGCCAGGGTTGGCTGTTGCCGACCGAGGGCGATTGGTCGGCAAGACATAAAATGGCGTTGAGGGTTTCGCTCGAGACGGGGGCAGACGTGAAGCGGCGAACGTCGCGGCGCCAACGCACCAGTTCGGCGAACGACCCCGTTGCCATAGCCGGTGCGGCATCGCGATGATTCGCAGTTGGAGCGGCTTCGCTGTCGGCCGTGTGTTCGCGTATCGTCATAGGCGCTATGATGAACTCGCAAATCGCCGGCGTCTCGAAAAACCGATACGCCTTGCGGCTAGATATCAGCGTCCTCGCAAAAATTCGAGCCCGATCGTTCAGCGTGCGGCAAACCGCCAGGAAAAGACAGTAAATCCGCGGCGGTTGATCGACGTTAGATCCCGCTTGCCAGCGCCTCGGCAGGAGTGTCGTCGACGAAGCTTTCGGATGGCTTGTGGGTCGCTGCAAAAACCAAATACACCGCCGGCAAGATAAACAACGTGAATACGGTTCCGATCGCCATGCCGCTGACGAGCATGATTCCGATGCTGTTGCGGGCTTCGGCGCCCGCGCCTGTGACGAAAACGAGCGGGAGATGGCCAAAGACTGTCGCGGCGGTGGTCATCAGGATGGGCCGTAGCCGCGTCATCGAAGCGTCGCGGATCGCGCTCAACTTGGAGGCGCCGAGCATCTGCAGTTCGTTCGCGAACGACACGATCAGAATGCCATTCTTGGCAATTAGTCCGACAAGTGTGATCAAGCCGATCTGGCTGTAAATGTTGATCGTCGTGAAACCTAGGAATGTGAAGACGAGGGCTGCCGTCAAAGCCAACGGCACCGATCCGAGCAGCACGACGAGCGGATCGCGAAAGCTGCCGAACTGCGCTGCAAGAACGAGATAAATCAGCAGAATGGCAAAGCCGAGCGTGCCGGCGAGCGTCGTTCCTTCTTGCCGGATTTGCCGCGATTCGCCCGCGTAGTCGATGGTGTACCCCGCTGGCAAAATGTTGCGAGCGGCACTCTCCAGCGTCTCCAGCGCCTCGGACTTCGTCACACCAGGGCGCACACCGCCATAGACGCGAAAGCTGTCGGCCTGTTGAAAGCGCGCGAGCGTGCGCGGCGCTGTGAACGTCGTCAGTTTGGCCAACGACGATATCGCGACTTGCTTGCCGTCGCGCGTTCGAATTTTGTAGTCGAGGAGGCTCGTCGCGACGGCCCGCGCATCTTTGCCCACCTGCGGAATGACTTTGTATGCGCGACCGTCGACGGTAAATCGATTGACGTAATTGCCGGCGACGAGGACGCCGAGCTGGCGGCCGACATCAGCCAAATCGAGGCCAAGATCGGCGACACGCTCGCGGTCGACGAGAACGCGAACCTGCGGCAGATCGATTTTCAGATCTGTATCGGCAAACATGAACTGGCCGCTTCCGAACGCGGCCCCGACGATCTGGCCGGCGTAATCCGCCATTTGTTCTGGCGTGCCGGGCCCCTTCATCACCAATTCGACGTCGAAGTTGCCGGCACCCGGCAAGGCCGGCGGCAATACCGGGAAAATTTGCAATTCTTTGATCTGCGAGACCGCACCGAAAACTTCCGGCAAAATTTCGTGTGCCGAGCGTTGCCGCTCATGCCAGTTCTTGAACAGATAACCGCCAAAACCCGTCGAGGGAAAAACGATTTCGAACATCGCGTCGAACTCGGGCATCGACGCGCCAACTTTATAAACCTTGTCCATGTGCGAGGTCGTATAGGCGAGCGACGCATCGGGGGCCGAGTTGACGATCAAAAGTATGAAGCCCTCGTCTTCGACAGGCGCGAGTTCTTTGCCCGAAAACATGTAGAGCGGTACTGCCAGCACGCACACGAACGCGCCGAAGCCAAGGATCTGCGCTCGGTAATGCAAAACGCCATCCAGCATGCGCCCGTAACTGGCTGAAAGGCGATCGAGCGCGGTTCCAACGAAGCGCGCGTAACGGCTTTCGTGCCCCCCCTCCGGCACTGTGTAGGCGCTCATGATCGGCGACAAAGTGACAGCTACAAAGCCGGAAACGATCACGGCTGTCGCCAGCGTGAAAGCGAACTCCTTGAACAGCACGCCGGTCAAACCCGATAGAAAACCGATCGGCGCGTAGACGGCCGCGAGCGTGATCGTCATTGCCACGATCGGCCCGAACAATTGCCGGGCACTGACGAGCGCGGCTTGAACTCGGCCCATGCCGTTGCGCATATGCCGCGAGACGTTTTCGACAACAACGATAGCGTCGTCGACAACCAGCCCGACGGATAAAACGATCGCCAACAGAGTTAAAAGGTTGAGCGAGAACCCCATGGCCATCATCGCTGCCATGGCTCCAATCAGCGAAATCGGAATGGTGACGAGTGGCACGAGAGCGCTGCGCGCCGAGCCAAGGAACAAAAACACGATCAGCCCGACGATGGCGACCGTTTCGGTGAAGGTCGTCGCGATTTCCTTTAGCGAATTTTCCATATAGACGGTGCCATCATAGGCGAGCGCGATGTCCGTCCCTTTGGGAAGCAGTGGCTTGATGGAATCGATTTCACTGCGCAGGGCGTGTGCGACGCTGATCTCATTGGTGCCAGGCAGCGGCCAGACCGACAGGTAGACGGCGTCTTTGCCGTTATGGCGCACGTTCGAGGTATCTTCTTCGGCACCGAGTTCGACGCGACCGATATCGGAAATGCGCACGATGCGGTCGGCGGCCTCGCGAACAATCAGCTTTTCAAATTCATCGACACTGCGCAAATCGGTATTGACGAGCAGATCGACTTGATTCTGATTGCTTTTCGTACGCCCGACGGCTGCAAGAAAATTATTGCGCGTCAAAGCTTCCTGAACATCCGACGCACTCAAATCAAACGCCGAAAGCCGTTCGGCATCGAGCCATATCCGCATCGCCTGCGGCCGTGCGCCTTCGAGGCCAACACGCTGAACGTTGGCCAGTGTGCTCAATCGCGGCTGGATATTGCGCGACAGATAATCCGTCAGTTGCGACGGCGTCATCGTCTCGGACGTCACGCTAACGTAGAACGTGGCGTAGGGCCGGTCGGCGCGCTGCACCTCGACCACGGGCGATTCTACCTCGGTCGGCAATTCACTTCTGATTTGATCCAGACGGTTGCCGACTTCGGCCAGCGCCACCGTGCTTGGATGATTGAGCTTCAAGCGTGCCGTAACGGTGCTGAGACCCGGCACGCTGCTAGATTCGACATAATCGATGCCTGTGATCGACGAAACTGCGCGTTCGATCGGCGTTGTGACGAACCCCCGGATGCCGTCGGCCGACGCGCCGACATACACGGTGGTGATGATGATCGATGAACTTTCGATGCGTGGATACTGCTGCACCGGAAGCTGACTTGCCGCGCGCAGCCCGATGAGAACAAGCGCCAGATTGACGACGATGGCGATGACCGGCCGGCGGACAAAAATTTCAATGGCGCGCATGTCGTTCTATTCCAAGTGTCAATTGACGCGGGCATCATTTGAGGGCGCGGCAGACAGATCGGTTTGCACTAAGAGTCCGTCTCTGAGCTTGAAAGAGCCCGAGGCTGCGATCGCTTCGCCGACGGTCAGACCTTTTTCAATGGCAATGTCGTCGTTTTGAACTGGCCCGGTTTGAACCTCGCGTTGACGTGCGCGCAGCTTTCCCTGTTCATCGACAATGACAAAGACGTGCTCGCCCGTGGGCGACCGGCGAACAGCCGTCAGTGGCACCATGACTGTTTCGCGCGGTTGCGATGTCACGGCGGTCACGTCAACGAATGTCCCAGGCCGCAGCGTTCCGCCGAGGCCCGCGACTTGCGCCCGAAATCGCACGGAGCGATTCGAGCTGTCGATGCTGTCATCTTCGGCGACGATCTTCGCCACCGCCGTTCCACCGGGCACGCCGGGTCCGGCAATCGCGACGTTAGTTCCGGTATGAATCGCGACAGCGTTATCTTGCGGCAAGGCGAAATCGACATAGGCATCGACGTCGATGCCCTGAAGCCGGCCGATCAGCGTTGCGACATCGAGATAGGCGCCAGGCTGCAAATTCATGATGCCGATGCGGCTTTTAAACGGAGCCGTGATGCGCTTTTTTTCGATCGCTACTTCCAGGCTGCGGGCACGGGCCGTTGCGGCATTGAATTCGGCGCGGGGCTTGTCAATTTCGAGAGCTGAAAACGCCGGACTTCCTTGCAGTCCTTCGCGCCGATCCAGGTTCTGTTTGGCAAGCAAAGCTTCGGCTTGGGCCGCGGCAAGTGAGGCGCGTTCCTGGCGGACATCGAATTGGATTAGTGTCTGGCCAGCTTCGACGATCGATCCCGAGGTGAAGCCCATCTCAGCGATGGTACCGGCAAGTTCATTGCGGATTTCGATTTGCCGCATGGCGACCACGGTGCCGATGGCCCGCGCAGTCGCCGACCATTGGCCGCGATGCGCTCGAACGGCGACGACCGCTTCCACCGGTTCGGGCGAGCTCGTCGCGGCCGCTTCGGCGGCTTTTATTTCCTGATATTTGTAAGCGCCAAGGCCAAGTGAAATCGCCATGACGCTCACCACGACCAGCAGCCAGGCTCCAATGTGTTTTAACATGCCGTCACGTCGTCCCGTTAAGTTACAGCGTTGCTGAGCGACTGGTCGCGAACCGCGTGCGCCCGATCGCCGAATTGGGCCGCTAGCAGTGTCAGTCAGGACCACGCAGCGCCTGAGGCCAGAGCACGGCGCTAAACAGAAAGACCGCAGCTGCGCCGAATGACCGGCGGCTCCAGCGGGGCATCCGTAGCGATTCGCGGCGTTAGATGCGAGGCACCTGGCCGATACTAGTGCGGCTCGGTGTTTTGGGCAACGTGTGCAATCAACTCGGGGCCTTTAGCATTGCGATCAGCGGCCGCAAATCCATGCCGTGCGTTTCCGCCACGGGTCCGGCCTGGGTATTGGATGGGCCAGCATGGCGAGCGTTGCCCGGAGCCGTTCGACTATCGCCGAAATCCTCCCGTGTCACGCGCTCGCTTCGCGAACGTGCATTCGCAGATTTCGATACAATTGCCGGGCGATGTGCTCAAAGTCTGGCAATCGGTCATTGACGTCCTGAGCCAGCTGCTGCGTTGCATCTTTTCCAAGCGACTGTTGCAAGGCGCGCGCATAGGCGGGGATCGCAGCCCAGTCGGCCACGGTGTCGTGCGTGGCTTCGATGTGGAATTGGATGCCAATGGCGTGCGTGCCGTATCTGAAGGCCTGAATGGCACATGCCGGCGAGCTGGCGAGAATAACCGCGTCGGCTGGCAGGCGTGTCACCTCCGCGCCGTGCCACTGCAACGCCAGGAACGAGTCCGGTATACCGGCGAACAGCGCGTCGTCCCGCCCGGCTTGTGTTTTTTCAACTGGCAGGATGCCGACTTCAGGTACAGCGGCCGGCCCGACCTCGCCGCCGATCGCGCTCGCGAGCAACTGATGCCCAAGGCATATGCCAAGATAGGGCCGCCGCAGTTCGACAACGAACCTCCGGATTGCAGCCTTTTCTTCGACCAGCCAGGGAAAGTCACTCTCCTGCCAAACGTCTTGCGGCCCGCCCATGACCATCATCAAATCATAGCGTGCGAGATCCGGAATTGTCTCGTTGGCATCGATTTCGACGGTCTCCCAACTCCCGCCATCCTCGGTCATGAACTCGCGAAAGATGCCGGGGTGCTCGACGGCCAGATGTTGCAACACTAAAATTCGCACGACTGCTTAGGTCTCCGTTGTCCAATCGTTTTGCCAATCGCTGACGGCTCGCAGCGGATTCAGCAACGGCTGCGCACTCATAAAGTGTTTCGAGCGACATCCGAGAGACCTCTGATGCCGTTTAAGACATGCAGATTGCTTTGGGCAACGTCGACAGGACGGGGAGACACCAAATTTTATGGTGGCGATCTCTGTCGTCGCAATTCGACACTCATCAAGCGGAGGATGGCTGGTATGTCTTCGAGCATTTCCAACGCCACCGAATGCCATTTGTCGATGACACCCGTCCGTCAGCTTTATCTCCACCTGATGAGTTTTCCAACAGCGACTTCGGCGTTGAAGGCTTGGATATCCTCTCGGGGTTTAGGCTCAGATCCCGTTCGGGTGAATGTCGTTGGCCAAGTCAAGCATCACACCCGGATCGGCCGTAACGGCACGATTGCGCAGCGGTCTGTCCGCCTGGTTTCTGGGCCACACGTCTTAAGTGAAGCGACGATTGTTTATCGCGAGTACGTATTGTCCAACGAATTGCGCGACAAGCTACGGTCAACAGATTTGCCGTTTGGTCACATCATCGCATCACTCGGTCCATCCCGCCGGACGACATTTTCACGCGCTATAGGTGCACCAGTCATGTCAAGATTAGTAGATCCGGAAAATACTTTCACGCCGGTACTAGATGTGCACGCGACGATCTCGACGCCAAAGCATGGGTCGATCGCACGTGTTCATGAAACCTATGGAGCATCCTTACTCTTGACGATACCATCGCCGCTTGGACATGGGCACGACCCGCAATGGCGCACTCCCCGCGATAGTGTACTGGCCCGGACATGATGCGCGTCCTCAATCCCCGGTTGGCGTGACGCATGCTTCTCGAAGTAAGGCAGGTGAAAAAATCATTCGCTACTGCCGAAGGGCCTATTGGCGTCCTGAATGGCATCGATCTGCAGCTTGATCGCGGCGTGAGCCTAGCGCTGACGGGTGAATCCGGCAGTGGCAAGAGCACGCTTTTGCATTTGGTGGCGGGGCTCGACCGGCCAAACTCAGGCGAAATCCTCGTTGAGGGAAAAGAACTGACGACGCTTGACGATACAGGGCTTGCGACTTTGCGGCGCGAGACAGTGGCGCTCGTGTTCCAGCAATTCAATCTCATCCCATCGCTCGATGTTGCGGCCAACATGGCATTCCACGCGCGCCTTGCCGGCCGTGATGACCCGAAGTGGCTGCGCGTTCTTGCCGATCGTCTCGGCCTTGCCGGCATTCTGCGGCGCTACCCCGAACAACTTTCGGGTGGGCAGCAGCAGCGCGTTGCCATTGGCCGGGCACTGGCGGGACGCCCGCGCCTGATCCTTGCTGACGAGCCAACGGGTAATCTGGATGAAGCGACCGGTGATACCGTGCTCGATTTGATGCTATCGCTGGTATCGGAAACGGGTGCAGCACTTTTGATGGCGACGCATTCGCAGCGCTTGGCTCGGAGACTTGACCGCCGCTTACATCTTCATGGCGGACGGTTTGAGCCATGAAGGCCACTCTTCGCGCCCTTCTTTCGCACTGGCGTCGGCACCCGGTACAACTTGCGACACTCTTATTTGGTTTGTCGCTCGCAACCGCGCTGTGGTCGGCCGTGCAAGCCATTAACGGTGAGGCCCGCGCCAGTTACGGGCGCGCCGCAGCAACACTTGGCCAGGATCGCCTAGCGACACTGGTGCGCAAAGATGGCAGCCGCCTAGATCAATCGGTTTATGTCGCGCTGCGGCGGGCCGGATGGCTGGTCTCACCTATTCTTGAAGGCGACAAGCGCTTTGGCGAACACCGGCTGCGGATTTTCGGCATCGATCCATTGACCGCGCCACCGCCGGCGCAAGCCGTCGATGTCTCGGAAGACGGCGCACTGTTGAAATTCGTCACGCCACCGGGCGTGTTTTACGTCGCAGCCGAGACCGCAACGAAACTCGAAGGCCAAACGACGACGCCTATTCGCGTGATTGGCGCCATCCCGGCGGGCGTGATCATCACGGATATTGGTCAGGCGCAAACTCTCCTAGATGCACGCCAGCAAATCTCGCGATTGCTGCTGTGGCCTGAACAATCGCCGCATCGGGCGGCGCTATCTGAAATCGCACCGGACCTCGTCGAGCGCGCAGCCGACGAGGCCGGAGACTTGGCCCGGCTGACGGATAGTTTTCATCTCAACTTGACAGCATTCGGCTTTCTGGCCTTTGCCGTCGGCCTGTTCATTGTTCATTCGGCCGTTGGACTAGCATTCGAACAACGCCGACCGATGTTTCGAACGCTTCGGGCGCTCGGTGTGCCGGCACGATCTTTGATGGGTGTGATTTTTTTTGAACTGCTCAGTTTTGCACTACTCGCAGGTCTAGCTGGCGTTGCGCTTGGTTACGCAATCGCGGCGATGTTATTGCCCGATGTCGCCGCAACGCTGCGCGGGCTCTATGGCGCAAGCGTGCCCGGTACGATCGTCATTCGTCCTGAGACATGGGCTCTTGGTATGGCGATTGCCGTTGTTGGAACGCTGATCTCGGCGGCGCAAGGGTTGTTCGGCGTTTGGCGATTGCCGTTGCTGGCGTCTGCCCAGCCGCGCGCCTGGGCTCAGGCCTCACGGCAAACAATCATGTGGCAGGTGTTCGCGGCGGCCGCGCTGTTTGCAGCGGCTGCGATAGTCGCGCGCTTTGGCTCGGGACTGATCGCGGGCTTCGTGCTGCTCGCCGCCCTTTTGCTCGGTGCAGCCTTGGCGCTTCCGGCGGTGCTGATGGCGGGCTTGAGCGTCGGCGGTTCGCTATCTAGAAGCGCCATGTCGCAATGGTTTTGGGCCGATGCGCGCCAACAATTGCCGGGTCTGTCTTTGGCGCTGACGGCTATGCTTCTGGCGCTCGCAGCAAACATCGGCGTTGGCACCATGGTCTCAAGTTTCCGCGAAACGTTCGTCGGATGGATCGACCAGCGGCTCGCTTCCGAGCTTTACGTTGGCACGCGCGATGACGCTGAAGCCGCCGCAGTTCGAACCTGGCTGGCGAGCCGAAGCGATGCGGTGCTGCCGATCTGGAACGTCGACGGCGATGTGTCAGGCCAGCGAGCTGCCATTTTTGGTATTGCCGATCATGCGACCTATCGCGACAAGTGGCCAATGCTGCAGGCGGCGCCCAACGTTTGGGAGAGTGTTGCGAGCGGCGATGGTGCGCTCATTAATGAGCAACTCTCACGGCGAAAAGGCCTCAACGTTGGCGACGCGATCACGCTGCCTGGCGGTTATCTGACGCGCATCGTTGGCGTTTATTCCGACTACGGCAATCCCAATGCCCAGGTGATTATTGGCGTCAATAAGTTGACTGAGCTTTTTCCAAACGTTTCGCGGTTGCGCTACGCGATCCGCGTCGCACCTGAAAAAGCCAAAGGTTTGGCGGATGATCTCCGCGCCACGTTTGCAATTCCAGAGCAGAACATTATCGACCAGACGGCAGCGAAGGACCTGTCGTTGCAGACGTTCGAGCGAACCTTCAAAGTCACAGGCGCTTTGAACGTCCTGACGCTTGGCGTTGCAGCGATGGCCATGTTTGCCAGCCTGTTGACGCTGGCTGGCATGCGATTGCCACAGATGGCTCCGGTATGGGCCATGGGCGTCACGCGACGGCGGTTAGCGGCGATGGAACTTTACCGCAGTTTGGTCCTCGCCGTGCTCACCGCGGTTTGCGCCCTGCCGCTCGGGCTGGGTCTCGCTTGGATCTTGTTGGCGATCGTCAATGTCGAAGCCTTTGGATGGCGTCTTCCGATGCACTATTTTCCGGCCGAATGGCTTCGCCTCGCGCTTCTGTCCATCCTCGCGACGGCGCTTGCGGCCGCACTGCCGGCCTGGCGGCTTTCACGCCTCGCACCCTCCGAATTGCTGAAGGTTTTTGCCAATGAGCGCTAGGGCATTTCTCGTTTCTGTCTGCGTGGCGTTGGCCGCACCCGTGAGCGCGCAGGGATTCGCGGGGCTCGGCACCAGTGCCGAAGGGTTTTCGATGCCCACACCTGGCAAGCGTTTCAGCTTCCCCGCTGATCACGGCGCGCACAACGATTTCCGCATTGAGTGGTGGTATGTCACGGCAAATCTTCAAGCGGCTGATGGCACCCGATACGGTGTGCAGTGGACGTTGTTTCGTTCGGCCCTCGCGGCTGGCGACACCCAAGGCTGGGCCAACCCACAAATGTGGATGGGGCACGCGGCGATCACGACGCCCGATCGCCATCACGTTGCCGAACGCTTTGCGCGTGGCGGCATCGGTCAGGCTGGCGTCACGGTTGCGCCGTTCGACGCATGGATTGATGCGTGGCGCATGACCAGCCGCGCCGCAGCCAATGCTGACGCACTGTCCGCCCTCGATGTCAAAGCTGAGGGCGTAGACTTCGCCTTTGACCTGAAGCTCGATGCAGATCGCCCACTCGTTGCGCACGGCGATGGTGGCTACTCGGTGAAATCGGCAAAGGGCCAGGCGAGCTACTATTATTCGCAACCGTTCTATCGCGTAACCGGCGAACTCCAGTTGCCAAGTGGTCCCGTCGCCGTCACCGGCCAAGCATGGCTTGATCGCGAGTGGTCGTCGCAGCCACTGAGCGCTGAGCAAGTGGGCTGGGACTGGTTCTCACTGCATTTCGATAGCGGCGAGAAACTGATGGCCTTCCGATTGCGTGATGACGCAGCGGGCTTCACCTCGGGCACATGGATCAGTGCCGATGGCGCGGCCGAGCCACTGTTACAAGGGTCAGTCACCGTGACGTCTTTGAGCAATGCCGTAGTTGCGAAGCGCTCATTGCCAATCCGCTGGCGCGTTGAAGTGCCAAGTAAAGGCGTCGATATCACAACCCAGGTCTTGAACGAGCATGCATGGATGGCAACGGCGTTTCCTTATTGGGAGGGCCCGATATCTTTCGTCGGCACGAAGCCCGGTCGCGGGTATCTGGAGATGACGGGTTACATGCCGACCGCCGACCGATGACCTCAGTTCTGTCACTCGTCGAGTATCTGCAGTTTTTGCAATTCAGCCAAGATTCAAGATGTGTCCGTCGTCGAATGCGTCGGTGCGGCGCGTTGAAAGGTTGACGAAGTTTGTCATGTTGAGGGTTTCCTCGACTGACCATGGCCAATGTCACTGTGATGAGCAGTTTCTGAGCATGACGGAAAAATTTTGAGGCGGCTGGATCACATCAAACCGGCTGAAAGCGTCGGTGCTACTCTCTCGTTCGGGAACACTTCGGTTTGAGTGTCGTTGAGCAAAGCCTCGAATTGCAACTGCTCAAAAAAGCATGACCGGGGATGGGGGAGACGAGCAATGAGACAAACGCGAGACCTGATGAGCTGAAGCCTCCGTTCAAGCAAGCCGCAACCTGTCTCAAAACATGTGACGACGGACACCCAAAGCAAACCCGCACAGGACAATTTTGTCCCTGCGCGGACACGCCCAGATCGCCACGACCGTTGCTGAAATATACCCGCACTGGCAACAGTCCGTCACTTGGCAAGCTCCGAGCGCTCGACTAGCGTCCGAGTGTCTGACGATTTAGGGGGGTGCAATGCAGATTTTCAAATTAGGCTTCGTGGTCGCCATTACGGTTTACGCACTTTCGGCGACGGCTCAGGCGGCTGATTGTACGAAGGTCACAGCCCTTGGCGAAAACTTCACTCACGATGCGGCCGTGCTGTTCTCCACAAACGCGCTTAAGAATACGCTCGCCGGGCGAGGTTTGATTGGGAAAGGGCCAGTGAAAACCACCTGCAAATCAGGCTCGGCGATGATTGAGTGTTATTCCTCGCAAATAGCCTGCACGGGCGGGACACCCGCGACGTGCCTTGGCCCCTGGCTATGCTTTTGAACCCGGCGCTCGTCGTGGTCTCGTTTTGAAGCGGGCATTAAGGGTCGAACCTCGCAAAGTATACGGGGCGCAATCCGAAAAGAAGGATGCGTTGGCGCTCCTTGTGACCCATCGCGCAGACCAAGGGTCGTCCGTTTTCAGAGGGTTGCGGCCTCCGTTGCAGAACAGCCACCCGGTCGCCACGATCGCTAGATCATCAGGCGCCGAGCTTGGTTAGCGCAATCACGATGAGTAAGGAACTTTTCGCGTGCGCCAGATATTCCTGCGGTCGATGGCAATAGGGAGATCCGCCTGCGAAGATGCATATTGTGCCGTCAGGATCGGAACGCAAAAATTTGCTCGCGAGTTAAATCTAGCGATTTGTCGATGCAAATCGGCCGAAAGAAACTATTGGGAGACCCAGTAGATGACCGAAACGATTGAAGCAGGCTTTATGGCTTTCGTTGCAGAAGGCAGCGAAGGCATTGGCGCGGTCCGAGGCGTGAACCGCGAAGCTATCGTTATCTACGTCGAGAATGCTGGCGAGTTCATCGTGCCGCTGTCGGCTGTCAAAGCAGTCCACGATCAGAAAGTCATCTTGAACCCAACACGCTTAGACAAAGCTTTGCTCAATGCTGTTGGGCACGCTCACGACGACGAAGACCCAAACCTAGTTGGATGAAATGGTTGCTGTGTATCAAGATGCACTTCGAGACACGTGATGATTGGGTCATGTCACTCTCTGAGTGGACGGGCGTTTCGGCCGTCGACTTGCCACAGCACCGCGTTGGGTTTGCTCACCATTGGCGCACCATTTGAGCGCTGGGCACGACCAAGCCGGCTCACGGCTGCATTTCATTCACAAATTATTTCACGGGTTTTTGTTGGTTGCGGGGGCTGGATTTGAACCAACGACCTTCAGGTTATGAGCCTGACGAGCTACCGGGCTGCTCCACCCCGCGTTACCAAAAGGGCGGACGTTCAAGGCCTTTGAAAGCCGGCAAGCGGCGCAAAACCACTTAAGAACGCTAAGGCCGCTCGTCTCCGAGTGGCCCCCGATGCAGCGGTCTATAGCACAAAAAAAACCGCTGGGAAGCCCGCGCGACTGATTATCTCAGATCGTCCACTGCGGGCTGCTGGCGCTGCATACACGTGGTGCGTCGTCGCTTCAGCAATGCGGCGTTGCAACGCCGCCTGGAAGGCCTCAGCGCGCCGTGCCGCTCGGACGGGCAGGCTCATTCGCAGGTCCGTCGGCCGCGCGATCCGTCAAACGTGGTGCCGGTCTAATCACCTGCCGATGGCGTTTACGACAGCGTCGCGCTAGAAGCGCGCGTCAGGTTCCATGCCCGGGAATGGCCAACCGAAATCCGCAAAACCTCTGAGTGAGATTCTTTTGAAGTCAGCCAGCCCTGCTCACGCACCGATAAAAACGCCGGCGCTCGCTGAAGGCTTTGTGCTTCTCGATAACAGCACGCGCCTTGATGCCGTTTCGATGCTGTTTGAGCATCCAGTTAAGATTATTCGCGCTGACACGCCGGGCGACGTCAACGCGGCGTTGAACAAGATCAAGTCGGGCGTAGCGCGCGGTCTGCACGCGGCCGGGTTTTTTTCCTACGAGCTTGGCTATCTGCTCGAGCCCAAGCTGGCGCATCTACTGCCGGCCGACCGCTCCGTCCCGCTGTTGTGGTTCGGCCTCTACAGCCACCCGCGCGAGATGTCAGGGCACGAGGTCCAGGGCTGGCTGAACGCGGAGGCAATCGGCAATCCGACGCTGGGCGCGCTGGCGCATTCGTGGGACAGCGCCTCGTATCTGCAACGCTTTGACGAAGTGCAAAACAAGATCAAGTCCGGCGACATCTACCAGCTCAACCTCACCTTCAAAGCGCGCTTTAATCTGCAAGGGTCACCGCTGGCGCTGTATCGCGATCTGCGCCTGAAGCAGCGCGTCGCCTACGGCAGTCTCGTCGACACTGGCGACGTGACGATCCTGTCAGCCTCTCCAGAACTGTTCATCGAACAGCACGACCGCATCATCGAAACGCGGCCGATGAAGGGAACGGCGCCGCGCGCTGGCACGCTGGCCGGCGATACGGAAGTTCGCGAAGCGCTGTCGAGCGACGTCAAGAGCCGCGCCGAAAATCTGATGATCGTCGATCTGATGCGCAATGATTTGGGCCGCATTGCCGATCTGGGATCCGTCACAGTCACCGACCTCTTCACCGTTGAAACTTTCAAGACGCTGCATCAGATGACGTCCGGCGTGCGAGCACACCTGAAAGCCGATGTCGACCTCATCGACCTCTTGAAGGCGATTTTTCCGCCCGGCTCGATCATTGGCGCGCCGAAAATCCGCGCCATGGAGCTGATTAGAGATTTGGAAACGGCGCCGCGCGGCGTCTATTGCGGTGCCATCGGACGATTTTCACCAGGCGGCAAAGCGCTGTTCAACGTCGCCATTCGGACAGCCGTAATCGCGCGAACCGGAGTGGGGGAAATGGGCATCGGCTCCGGCGTCGTCGCGGACTCGCAGGGCAGCAAGGAATATGCTGAATGTCTTTTGAAAATGAAGTTTCTCACCGATCCGGTGCGCAAGTTCGATTTGATCGAGACGATGTTGTACGATCCGCCATCCGGTTTCTGGCTCCTCGATCAGCACATGAAGCGGCTCGCAACGTCCGCCGCTTACTTCGGCTTTATCCTTGATCGCACACGTGTGACGGCAGCACTTGATGCGGCGATCGCGGACCACAAAACGGAGCGGCTGCGCGTTCGCCTGTTGGTGGGCGAGGACGGTGATGTGTCTGTGACCGTCACACCGCAACCTCGTCAGGCCGAGGGGGCGGTGATGCGCTACGTGATTTCAGACACGCGGCTGAACGGTGCCGACCTATTTTTGTATCACAAGACGACGCGGCGCGAGCTCTACGATCGCGAATGGAAGCACTACGCCGACACGTTGGGTGCCGACGAAGTCGTCTACCTCAACGACCAGGGTGAACTGGCCGAGGGCAGCCGCACGACGCTGTTCATCGAGCGCGACGGTCAGCTGCAAACACCAATCCTGACATCGGGGCTTTTGCCCGGAACGCTGCGCGCGCAAATGCTCGAGGACGGCGAGGCCGTGGAGCAGCGCCTGACCATTGAAGACCTCAATCAAGCCGACGCAGTTTATCTCGGAAATTCGGTCAGGGGGCTGATGCGCGCCGAGCCTCTGGTGCCGCGATTGCCGGCGGACCGTTCAATGGGCCGACGTTAGACTGACGGACGTCACCTGCCCGCTGGATATGTCGCGAGAATTCTCGACACTGGCCTTCATCGCTGGCGCGGAATTGGGCTGACGAACGGTTGCCAGACCAGCGAGCAGCGCGGCCAAGGTGAGCACCATGGCGGTCAAGATAGCACTCGACGAAAGTCGCGCGCGCCGGATGAACTGCTCTGGCGAAGATCTTTGCATGAGCAAACGGTAATGCGCCTGGCTAAGTGACGACCAGTGCACGGTATGCCGCGCGACATGATTGCGCACGGAAAAAACGTGACGCAGTGCAGCAAGCGCCAACACCCCGTGCGCCACGAGCCAATTAGAGTCCGCGGACCATGCAGCCGAGCATCAGGATCGCGTAGGACGCTAGGAGCGCCCAAAGCTCGTTACCCTTCAAGCCGGGAATTTCTGCGCCAAAAAATGTCGACGTCAGCACAACTACGGCGAGAATGACCGACAGCATAAACGTAATGATGCTTGGCGCCTTGAGTCCCACGTCGCGTACTCCCTCTTCGTTTCTGAACCGTGCACGCATCTTTTGTTCCCCCAGATAGCGTCAAGCCATCTCACAGAGCTGAAACTGCGACTCGCGACTTATAACAGGTCTGCCGCAGTGCCATGCAAGCGCGTGGTTGGCTAGAGTGTGGACAGCTGCGAAATGAACACCGTGTGCGACTTGGCAGCACGACAATCGCGAACCAACCGGCGCATGGCGATTTTTTGCGTTTTAGACATCTGTCGGTGCCGTGGGCGGATGTTGGCGAGGGCGGAAAAGCCGGCCAAGCCAAAGCAGCATGAGAACACATAACAAGCTCGCAAGCGCCATCCCGACCGGATGCTTTTCGACGAGCAGCCAGCCTTTGACGCGACCCGCCCAAACCAAGGCCAGATCGTCACCAAACGCGCGCGGTGAAAAGGACGCGACGGGTCGCAGCATCATGGCCGCCGCCGCCGCCTGATCCTCGCTGGAGATGATGGCCTCACGCACGCGCTCCGAAGCCAAGACTTTCATACGGGCTGGGTTCGAGGCCACTTCGCGCAGGATGGTATCGCGTGGGCCGGGTGTCAGGCCCTGGAGATAGCCAGCGAGCGTCGTCAATTCGCTCTCGGAAAGACTTTTGCCAAGTGTCGCCAGTTCTGTCGGGGGTAAGGCGAACAGCGTATCGCGGGCATCGGTCGGGATTGCCGCCAGCCGCAAAATTGCCGTGCGGTCGCCGAGCCCGATCAATGTCGCGAACGACGCCCGTGAAAAGTCGGCCGGTTTCGCTCGCCGATGCAAGCCAAATTCAACGACGCTGGAAATTTGATTGCCGGCGAGGCTCGACCAATCGAGTGCGTCGGCGACCGATTTGGTATCGCGCGCGATCTCGACAGCCTGCGTCGGCATCAGATGGACCGCGGTGTTGAGGGAACCATCGGCGAGGCGGGCGATCACGGCCGGTTCGCCTTCCGCCGCGACGATCAAAGCGACGACCTCGTCCAGCCGGATCAAGGCATCGGGTTTGACACCGTCGAGGAAGCTTCGGAACTCGCCGTTGCCTTCGGCGATCCGCAAGACGAGCGCGTGCGCCCGTTTGAAGCCCTGCCAGACCTCGAAAACTTGATCTGCAGCTGACGCGGCAATGTCGCCGACGTGGTGATTGATCTGCTCGGAAATCGTCACCGCGATTTCATCTTGCACTTTGTCTTTTGTCGCTGAGGCCTTCATCTCGGTGGCAATGATGGGCAGCACACCGTTGCGCAGGTCCCATATGTCCTTGGCGATGAGCACCAAGCCAATGCCGCCTGCCACCACGGATACCAGCCGCGATAGCACGCTGCCGACGATGCGCTGGCCGACGCGCGTTGCGAGGCCGGCGAGTTGGCGGCGCACGATCAGGATGGTGGCGCCAGCGAGCCCGCCACTGGTTTGCTTGAGCACCGCCCCTGCCGAAACGCCACCCGCGCCGCTATCGGGATCGAGTGCCAAATCTTTACCTGCATCGCCCGAGACGGCGGCCGCCACGGCACTGCCATAGCGCGGGCCAACGAACGCCGTCAGGCATTCCAGCAGCGGCGAGGTGGCATCGGCGGTTACAAACTCGATGGTTTTACCGACCTCGGCCGCAACGCCCGACGCCAAAGTTTCGACAGCGGCCGTCACTGCATCGGAGCGGTAAACTTTTTCAGCGACCGTCGTCGCGAGCTTTTGCGAGGTCTCGGTGTTGGCTAACGATTTGAGGCGTTCAGCCCAGCTCGTTTCGCTGCGCACCTCTTCAATGGCGATATCGACCCGGCTATCTATGATCGCGTCAACGCCGCCTTTTCGCCACTGATCGCGAACCAGCGCAGCATAATCGACATTTTTGATGCCGGCCTTGAATGCATCAGCTGACAAGGTCGAAATGGTCGCCTTGAGCCCGGCTTCGTCGCGAGCCTGACACGCCTCGTAGTCGCTGCGGCTGAGTTGCGGCGACGCATAAGCCGGAGCGATCGACGTCACGGCGACGATCGTCGCCAGGGCGGCCGTGGTAACAACGCGGAACGATCGGACCAATCGGAATTCCTCGGAGTTGCAGGCTGACGCACCTGTGCTGAAAGCACATCAAGCCATGCCGCGGCTCTTAACTATAGCGCACGACCGCGCGACGACCAGGGGGCCAGGACGGTATCTGCTATTCCGGTTGCACCGAGTGAATATTACAATTGCAAATACATTGTGATATCGGCGCATGTCGACGCAGCGTCATCCCGCGACGGACTGGCCAAAACCGCGGTATTGCTCAATATTTACAACTCTTAGGTGCAGTGCGGCAATGGGTCCGGCTGGGCCAATACGCGGTTGCCCGCCAGCAAAAGCTCTGGCGTTTTCAGCGGCTTCATATTAATTTCGACAATGGGATCTTAACATGGTCGGAATAGCTTTTATGGAGGACGTGCGGCGGCGCGACAAAGTTGCGTTGGCATTCTAAGACGCGTCGTCGTAAATGTTTCGCGTAACGTAAGAGCGAGTGCTTCGTAACGTAATGAAAAATATCGAGAAATTTATTCCAGCGCGCGGCAGTCTGTATATTCCGGGCGGATCTACGGGCATTCTGCTGCTGCATTCGCTCGGAGGATCTCCGCTCGAATTGAAGTTCGTGGCGCAGTCGCTCGCCCGCCAGGGTCACACGGTGTATTGCCCGGTCATTCCGGGACTGACATTCGGCACAGACGTGTCCGGCTTGTCGACGTGGCGTGACTGGTATGATGCGGTCGAGCACGCTTTCGACGATCTGAAGAAGACCTGCCAAACATTGTTGGTCGGCGGCGCTTCGGCCGGCGCGATCTTGTCGTTGCGGCTGGCTGCCAACCGGCAGAACGAAATCTCGGGCGTGATGCTGTATGCGCCGACACTCTCGGTTAATGGCTGGGCCATCCCTCGGACCATTCGCTTGTTCCACCTCGTTAGCGACAAGTGGACGGCGCGGTTGTTCTCGTTCCGCACGCCGGCACCGTTTGGCATCAAAGATGAGCGGGTTCGCAATTTCGCTCTCGAAGCCATGAAGGGTGACGGTGGCGCGCAAGCCGACATCACCGTTCGCGGTGGCGGCACGGTCTATGAGTTCTTCAAACTGGTTCGCAACGTGCGCCCGCTGCTTTCAAAAATCAGGCTGCACACGCTGATCTTCCATCCTCGCGCCGATGACCAAAGCGACATCAAGAACACGATGACATTGCAGCGCAAACTTAGCGGCATGGTCGAAGTTTGCGTTCTTGAGGACAGTTATCACCTTGTGACGCTGGATCGTCAGCGTGGCTATGTGGCGGACCGGTCGACGGAATTTGTCGATCGCATCATTGCCCGTGAGGCCGCAAAGCCAGCCGTGGTACGGACGCCAATCCCTCAATCTCAAATGCATGGCGCAGCCGAGTAGCATTCACTCCGCTAGCGTCGGTCGAAGTCAAAGATAACGCGCCAAGCACAAGTGCGGTGGCGCGTTTTTGTTATCAGCTGCGATATTGTGGTGTTCGCGAAACGTCGGAGATTATCGGCGACAGCAGCGCTCGCAAACGGTCATGGTGCTGGGGCGACGGATTTAGCCGGAGCCGGTTTGGCTGCTGGTTTCGGACCGGCATCCCACGGCATTTTTTCAGTCGTCGTTTTTTTGGCCTGCGGTGGCGCTTGCTTGGCCGGTGCCGTCCCTCCTGCAGACTTGATGGCGGGCGGCTTTGCACCGGCAGGCTTCGCAACGGCCGGTTTGGCAGCGGCGGCCTTTGGTGCCGTCGTTGGCACAGCCGCGTCGTCCGCACGTGCCGCAGTTCCGTCGCAGGCTGGCAGCTCGGATTGCGCTCTGGTCCAAATGAAGGTTTTTCCCATGAACCGCATGCCCTTGTAACCGGTAACCTTCAATACGTCGGGCGCCGTCAGATCCAGTGCGACGCTGTATGATTTTCCGACTTTGGGATCGTAGACCCAGCCGTTGTCAAAGCCGCCGCCCTGCATCTGGGCAAGCTCACCTAAAATCTGCAAACCGCAAATTGGGCGCGTCTTTTTCGAGGCGTCGGGATTGTGACGGTCAAACAAAGGCTCGCCTTTGGCGTTGACCGTTTCCTTCAGCCAAACGATGTGGCCGCATAATCTGTTGCCGCAGATGTCAATCTTGACGGCGCCCTTGCCGCTATCGTCGATCCAGATGCCGACTTCTCTCGGCACAGCTGAAGCTGCCGCGGCCGTCATCGCCCAGGCGAAAACGGCCGTCACCAAGACCTTGGCCAGAACCTTGCTCCGCGTTGCCACCGTCTCGTTGGCGAAAATCTTCAGTGTGTTCGGCTTCATCATGACAATTGACCGCATGTCGATCCCTGAGTTTTGTTGTCCTATGCCTCGAAAACGGCGAAACATTGGAGCGATGTGCTTAACAAAGTTCGCGGAATGAGGCTCTTTGGAGTTATACGTCCAAGACAGCGTGACGATTGGACAGCATTAAACTGTAAATATCGCAGGCAATGCGGCCGTTGTCGGGTGTGGTCTTCGTATCGGCAGACATATATATCAACATACCTAACGAGACCTTCCGCCACACGACTTGCCCATCGATGCTCGGCGGTGCCGCCATCCTTTGACAACCGACGTCTCGCCAACGGTCAGCCGTTCACGGCGCATAACTAAGAGAGAATTAGCAGCTCCGATGATCCTGACCCTCGCCCTCCGCAATTTGCTTCACGACCGCATCCGCTTGGCTGTCACGCTTATCGGCATCCTGTTCTCGATCGTGCTCGTCGCCGTGCAACTGGGTCTTTACCTTGGCTCGAGCCGGATGATTACCGCCAATATCGACCGGGCCAATGCCGATCTTTGGGTCACGACGTTCGGCGCCAAAAGCTTCGAAGATGGCGGCTTACTGCTAACCGACCGTGAGCGCCATCAAGCCTTGGCGACACCGGGGGTGGCATCGGTCGTGCCGCTGCTCGTATCGTTTGCAGAATGGCGCAAGCCCGAAGGCGGGTCGACGCGCGTCGTGCTCGTTGGCAGCGATGCGGACGACAACGGCTTGGTCCCCTGGTCGCTCAGCCAGGGGACGCTCGAAGACATCAAAGCGCCAGATGCTGTGGCCGTCGATAGCAGCTACCTCGCTGATCTCGGGATATCAGGCATCGGCGATACGGCGCAGGTCGCATCGGGCCGTATCAAAGTTAGGGCGTTGACCGACGGCGTGCGCTCATTCACTCAGTCGCCATATACCTACACGACCCTTAATCGGGCTCGCCAACTGCTCGGTGCCGACAGCGATCGCACGACGTTTCTGCTGGTCAAAGTCGCCGAAGGCGCCAACATTGAAACCGTGCAGACCGACTTGGGACGTCGATTCCAGACAGCCGAAGTCTTGACGACCGAAGAATTCCGCACGCGAAGCCTTAAGCAATGGCTTTTCAAGACGGGTGCTGGTCTGGCGCTGATCGGCGGCGCTTTGCTCGGAAGCTTGGTCGGCACGGTGATCGTCGCGCAGACTTTGTATTCGAGCACCAAGGATCACATTCACGAGTTCGCAACGTTGCGCGCACTTGGTTCGTCGAAAGGGTACATCCATAAGGTGATTTTGGCGCAGGCTGGTTTCAGCGCGGTCATCGGCTACGCACTCGGCATGATCATTGCGCTGCTGATACTTTATGCTAGCCGCAATTCAGCATTACCCTTGGTGATGACGCCGGGATTGGCCTTCTGGCTGTTCGCACTGACGGTCAGCATGTGCGCGATATCGGCGCTGTCAGCCATCGTCAAAGTTACCAAAATTGATCCGGCAACGGTGTTCTCAAGATGATCGCAAAACAAACCGTCGAAACGACCACAGCAGCGCCACCAGAGCCGGTGCTTCGTGCTGAAAACATCGTCAAGCAGCTCGGCAGTGGCGCCGGCATGGTGATGGCTTTAAAGGGCGTCAGCCTTGATTTGATCCCTGGCGAGCTGACTTTGCTGATGGGGCCATCGGGTTCCGGCAAAACGACGCTGCTGTCAATTCTCGGCGGTATTCTGACAGCCACCTCGGGCGACCTGACGATCGCCGGCGAAAAGATGTCTGGGCTCTCCGCCGAAGATCTGGCGCGCGTGCGTCGTGATCACATCGGCTTCATCTTTCAATCGTACAACCTATTTCCGACGCTGAATGCCATCGAAAACGTGCGCATCGCGCTCGATGTCCGCGGCATCAGCGGCTTTGCGGCGACAAGCCGTTCGGAAGAAGTCTTACGCGATGTCGGGCTCGGGCACCGTCTCACCAACTATCCCGGCAATCTGTCGGGAGGTGAACAGCAGCGGGTCGCGGTGGCGCGCGCCATCGCCTCGTCGCCGTCCATCGTGCTCGCCGACGAGCCGACTGCGGCGCTCGACAGCGAGAACGGACACGCCGTCATGGCACTGCTGTCGCGCATTGCCAAAGAACAGCATCGCAGTGTTTTGGCCGTCACTCACGATCCGCGCACACTCGGCTATGCCGATCGTGTCGTACGTATCGAGGACGGCCGTATTGTCGGCGAAGAGCGCCGGCCGGAAGGCGTTAATGCCCCCGAAATCACCGATTTGACGAAGAGGCGCAAGCTCCATGCTTAAACAGAAAATCGATCCGGCCATCACAACTATTCTGATGGCAGGAACGTTGGCGATCGTGCTCGGCTATGTCGTTGCGGATTTCGCGAGTGCCGACAAAGACCGATCGTCGATCGCCGGATCGGCTTACGCGCAAAGTGCCGCGCCGGCGGCGCAGTGGGCGGCATCGGCGACTGGCCGGGTTGAACCGAAAGATGGCGAAGTGCGGCTCGCGAGCCAAGTGCCGGGCAAAATCGTCGAAGTGCTGGCGAAAACCAACGATCAGGTCAAAGCCGGCGACCTGCTCGTCCGCCTCGATGATCAGGACATTTACGTAAAGATCGCTGCCGCACTGGCAGAAGTCAGTGTGCGCGAGCGCGAGCGCGAGGAAGAAAAAGTAACGGGCCTCGCGTTGGAGCGCCGCAAGGCCGAGGATGCGGTCGCGGCCGCCGAACGGTCATTGTTTGCCGCCCGCGAAGCCTTCGATGCCGCTTCTCGCGGCGCCAACGCGGATACGTCGTCCGCAGATGCCATGAATGCCGCACGCACCAAAGTCAGCGATGCGACGTCCAAGCTTGCCGCTGATCGTGCGGCCCTGAGCGAGATCAACAGCCGGCCTGGCGTGCCGCTGACGCTGCGGCTCGAATCGTCGCTAGCTATGGCGCGCGCCGAGCTTTCGGCCGCCGAAATTGCCTTGGAGCGAACGAGGGTGCGCGCTCCCGGCGACGGCACCGTACTGAACATGTCGGGCAAAGTTGGCGAGACGGCGGTGCCGTCACCCGAAAGCGTTCTCGTCGTGTTTGGTGATTTGACGAGCCTGCGGCTCCGCGCCGAGGTTGAAGAGCGCGACGCTGCCAAGGTGCGCGTCGGCCAGCAGGTCGTCGTCAAGGCCGATGCATTTCCGGACATGACGTTCGGCGGAACAGTCACGTCTATTTCGCAGTCGCTGGGCGCTCCGCGCATCGCCACGCGCGGCCCGCGCCGGCCAAACGACGTCGAGGTTGTCGAGGTCATGGTTACGCTCGACGGCAATCCGCCATTGTTCACCGGCATGCGCGTTGATGCGTTTTTCAAACTCGATGGAGCCGCCAGCGCAGCCGATGCGCCGAAGACAGCCGCCAACTAAAGCGTATTCTCCAGGCCCGATTTTGAACTGAAAAGGGGCGTCTGCAAGTCGTGCAGACGCCCGTTTTTTATCTCTGAAACTGTCGTTTAAGCCGCTGCACCGCGCGTCGTGGCTTCGATATGGGCCATCAGTTTGGTGTCGATGCCCAAGGCTTGAGCCAGCTTGGTGAGAAACGCCTGCTCGGCCTGCTCATCGGGTTCAATCGCGATGCGCGCGGCCGTGTAAATCTGCACGGCTTCCTCGGGCGATTGCGCGGCGGCGGCAAGCTGCTCGACCGTTGCAGGATTATTCAGTTCATTGGCAATGAACGCCTCTGCCTCGGCATCCGCTCCTGCCTGCTTCAAACTGGCGATGACTTTGGCTTGCTCGTCGGCGTCGACGCGTCCATCAGAAGCTGCCGCCGCAATCATCGCACGAATATACAACGCGGCGCTTTCGTTGGTGACCGCTGCTGGTTCAAAACCAGATCCGTTTGGCGCGGCCTCCGCCGCCATGGCGCCCGTGATCAAAGGCTTGCCGGCCTGGTAATTTTGGAAAGCCTTATAGGCAAGGCCGCCGATCAGGGCCAATGCGCCGATCCTTGCTGCACTGCCGGCGATCGACCGCCCGGTGCGAGTGCCGAGCACAAGACCTCCAAGGCCACCCGCGGCGGTGCCGGCTGCAAGCGGGTTTTGCTGAACGAGTTCTTTAAGCTTGGCGAGAAGTTCGTCGGTGGTTTGCCCGCCGGTCGCGCGGCCGAGTGCGTCGCGTGCGCCCGTAGCGTCTCCAATTTTGGCAGCGCCTTCGCGCGCGCCCTGCGTCGCTTGGCCAAGAACCTGGCCGAGAATATCGGCAATCCCGCCGCCACCTCCCGCGCCGCCAGTCTTGCCCAACTGATCTCTCAACTGACCGAGAATATCGCCAAGGCCGCCGCTCGGTCCGCTCGCCGGCGCGTCCGTCGCATGGCGCGTCGAAGGTGATCCCTGTGTTGCGCCACCTTGACCAATCTGGCGTTGTAATTCGCCGAAAATGTCAGCCAGACCGCCGCCTTGATCCTGCGCGCCTGTGCCCGCCGAACCACCGCGCTGACCCTGTGTCGCGCCGCCAAGCTTGCCCAGGATGTCGCCCAACCCACCTCCAAGGCCGCCGCCGGAGGAGCCTCCTGCGCCACCAGCGTTGTTGGCGCCGCCAAGGATCTTGCCGAGAATATCCGCTAGGCCTCCGCCGCCCGACGGCGATTGTGTGTTGGGCGCTGCGCCCTTCACGAGGCCTTCCAGGATTGATTTCGCGTCAAACATCACGCCACCTTTTTTGACAATTGAGCTGCACCCGTCACGTAGGGGTGATGGCGCAGAACTACAACGCAGTTCTAGCGACTATCTCATTCTGCGGCGAGAGGCAGTCGAGGTTGCATTGGCGGCTCGATTGGATCGCGAAGCGGCAAGGGTTGATTGGGCAGGCCGCCGATCGAGCCGTTATCAACCATGTCAGGCTCATCCGTTGGGCCGATGAAACGGCCGAAGATGCGTTGCATCAGATGTCCGAGATCATCCATGACCGTGAAGAACGACGGCACGAAGACAAGCGACAGAACCGTCGACACGAGCAAGCCGCCGATCACTGCAATGGCCATTGGAGCCCGAAACTCGCCGCCGTCGCCGAGCGCCAGCGCACTCGGCAGCATACCGGCCGCCATCGCCAGCGTGGTCATGATGATCGGCCGCGCGCGCTTACGGCCGGCGTCGATGATCGCTTCCTTGCGTTCAACCCCGCGCGCCACCTCTTCGATCGCAAAATCGACGAGCATGATCGCGTTCTTGGTCACGATGCCCATCAGCATCAGCAGTCCGATGTAAACCGGCATGCTGATCGGGTTGTTGGTTGCGAGCAGGCTGAGCGCCACACCGCCGAACGACAGCGGCAGCGAAAGCAAAATGGTGATCGGCTGAAACACGCTTCGGAACAGCAAGATCAACACACCGAGAACGATCATAATGCCTGTGCCCATTGCCGTGATAAAGCCATTCGCCACCTCGTCTTGGACCTCGGCGTCGCCTGAGGGCTGAAGCCGGATCGACGGCGGTAACTTCACGCTTTCGACGATCTTTTGAAAGCGCTCCCGCCCAACACTCAATGGCACACCTTTTTCGAGATCGATGCCGATCACGGCGCGCCGCTCGCGGTCATATCGCTCGATCGAACTTGGGCCACGGCCAAACTCGACGCTGGCCACTGCCGTCAACGGGATGGCTTGGCCGGACCCGTTGGTGACGCGCAACTGTTCCAGCTGACGCAGATCGGTTCGGGTCGATTCCTCAAGCTGAACTCGGATCGGAATTTGGCGATCACCGACCGTGAATTTCGCCAGATTGAAGTCTGCGTCGCCGATGGTCGCGACACGGATGGTTTCGGCGATCTGCTCCGGCGCCACGCCAAGCCGGGCGGCTTCATCCAATCTTGGAATTACTCGGATCTCTGGTCGATCGGTCGATCCGGTCGCGGCCACATTGCGGAACCCCGGCACTTGCCGTAACGCGCCTTCGAGTTTGCCGATCGCCGCGTTCAGCGCATCGCCGTCACGCGACAAAATCGAAAACGAAAGTTCGCGCTCACCGCGTTCATTGACGTACCAGGCGCGGCTGTCCGGAATGGTGGCGAGCTTTTCGGCGATCACCGTCTTCAGTTGCTTCTGCGAAATCGTGCGTTCGGTTTTTGGCACGAGTTTAATGAAGAGCGCGGCCCGCCGCACTTCGAGCTGTCCGGTAGGGCTGGTGCCACCGAGCACAAAAACTTGCGAGACTTCAGGGATGGTCCGCAACACCTTGACCATGTCGTCGGTACGGTCGCGCGTTTCCTTCAACGGAGTTCCGGGCGGAAATTCCGCGGAGGCGACTACGCGCGAGGTGTCTTCATCCGGGATGAACCCAGTCGGCAGAAGGGTCGTCGCGTAAACCGATACTGAAAATAGCGCGACGCCGGTCAACAAGGTAAGGTAGCGCCAGCGAAGTGTCACCGCCAGGAAGCGCGTATAAAGCCGCATCAATGTGCCCTCGCCGTGCACGTGCGGCGGTAGCGGGCGCATCAAATACGCGGTCATCATCGGCGTGATCAGTCGCGCGACGAGCAAAGAAAACAGCACGGCAACGGCCACGGTCAAACCGAACTGCTTGAAGTATTGCCCAGCGATGCCGCCCATGAACGACACCGGCGCGAAGATCGCGACAATCGTCAAGGTGATGGCGATGACCGCCAGACCGATCTCATCGGCCGCCTCGATCGAAGCGCGATAGGGCGATTTGCCCATGTTCATGTGGCGGACGATGTTTTCGATCTCGACGATGGCATCGTCGACGAGAATGCCGGTGACCAGCGTGATGCCCAGCAAGCTGACGAGGTTGAGCGAAAACCCCATCATGCTGATCGCCCAGAACGTCGGGATGGCAGCAAGCGGCAGGGCGATGGCGGCGATCATTGTGGCACGCCAGTTGCGCAGAAAGAGCAGCACGACGAGAACAGCCAGTACAGCGCCCTCGATGAGAGCCGTCATGGCGGCTTCGTAATTGCCACGTGTGTAGGCGACCGCGTCGTCGATCTTCGCCATTTGCACATCGGGATACTCAGCCTGTATCGCGGCGAGTTCTTTGCTCACTGCATCGGCAACCGACAGATCACTCGATCCCTTCGAGCGAAAAATCGAGAATGAGACGACGGGCTGACTGTTGAGCCGTCCAAAGGAGCGCTGCTCGCTGGCATCGTCGACGATGCGGCCGAGATCCTTGAGGCGAACTTCGCGGGCACCCGACAAGATAATTTTGGAATCGGCCAGTGTCTCGACTTTGCGCGCGCCAGCGAGCGTTCGAATGGCCTGTTCCTGACCACCAACTTCGCCGCGCCCACCGCCAAGATCGACATTGGTGGCGCGGACTTGGCGATTAACTTCAGCCGCCGTGATGCCGTAGGCGAGAAGCTTGTCGGGATCGAGATGTACGCGGATTTCGCGGTCGACGCCGCCGTAGCGTTCAACCCGGCCGACACCCTTCGCCGTTTGCAGCCGCCGTTTGATGACATCATCGACGTGCCACGATAGTTGTTCGAGCGTCAGCGCTGGTGAGGTCGCCGCATACGACAGGATCGCCTGGCCTTCGACGTCGATGCGCGTGATGATTGGCTCGTCGATCGTGCGCGGAAGATTGGCCCGGATTCTTGTGATGGCGTCCTTGACGTCGTCCAACGCGCGATCGATATCGGTTTCGAGACGAAATTCGAGCACGGTTGTTGACGCGCCGTCGGTCAATGTCGATCGAACATGCTTGATACCGGTAATATTTGAAACGGCGTCTTCGACTTCCTTGGTGATCTGAGTTTCGAGTTCAGCCGGCGCCGACCCCGATTGTGTCACGGTGACGGAAATGATCGGAATATCGATGTTCGGAAACCGCGTCACCGGCAGGCGCGTGAAACTGACGATGCCAAGCAGCAGCAAAACTGCGAACAACACGATCCCGGGGATCGGATTGCGGATCGACCAGGCGGAAATATTGATCCGCATTATTGCGCCTCGCTTAATTTCGCTGCCGGCAGGATCGGCGTAACGACGTCGCCGTCACGCAGGAATGTTCCGGCACGCGTGACAATGACTTCGCCTTCGGCGAGACCGCTTTTGATTTCGACGTTTTCGCCCGCGATCAGCCCGGTTTTCAACGTCCGTCGCTGCACTTTGTTGTCGACAACGGCCTGCGCGTGGGCGCCATCAGCTTCAAACGTCACTGACGCGGATGGAGCTGCCAATCCGCGACTGCGTGACGTCTCGATGCGGCCGCGCGCAAAGGTGCCGATGCGCAGGGCGGGGTTTTCACCGAGAAAAATTTTCACTCGGCCGAGTCGCGTTGCCTTATCGACCTCCGGTGCAACGAGGCGGACGGTGCCTTCGAAATCGCCAGTGCCGGGCACCGAGACGATCGCCTTTTGGCCTTCGCGGACACGCGGCAATTCCGTCTCGACGATCTCGGCGTCGAGTTCGATCTCTCCTTTAGAGATGATGCGGAACATCGGGTCGCCAACGGCGGTTGCCATCGCTCCGATGCGCGCATTCCGTCGGCTTACCATGCCGTCTTCGGGAGCACGGACATCGGTGTTGCTGCGACGCCAAGCCACTTCGCGCCCCTGCGCGATGATCTGATTTTTTTCCGCTTCAGCTGCCTTCAACGCATCGCGTGCCGCGACGAGTTGAGCGGCGGCGGTGCTAGCAGCGCTTTTACGTTGATCGTAGACACTGCCCGACAGATACCCCGATTTGCTCAGCGGTTCGGCGCGCTCAAGTTGGGCCTTGGCTTCACGCTCACGTGCCTCCGCTTCAACGATCTGGCTTTTCGATTGCGCGATGGCGGCATCGGACCGGGCAAGGCTAGCGGTGTTTTGCGCCACTTGAGCGTCGAGCTGCTCCGACACCAGGCGCGCAATAACATCGCCCTTTTTGACGCGACTGCCTTCGTCAACCATCAGTTCAAGGACGCGAAACCCTTCGACTTCCGGCGCCACCAAGATCTCTTCACGCGCGACCAGAGATCCCGAAACAACCGCGGTTTCGACAAAGTCAGCCATGACGATCTTGGACACCGTGACGGACGGCGGGGCGACGGGTTTCGACGCTGCGGCTGCGGCCTCGCGCTGCCGCGTCTCATGTTTGTGGGCCAGCCAATAATAGCCGCCGCCAATAGACCCGAGGACAACGGCGAGAACCGCAAGATTACGACTACGGCTCATTTGTGCACCATGCGAATTTTTGAAGAAGGCGAGGCTGCCTCCAGAACGTCCGTCGGTTTCAGCAACGTGCCAAATAGCTCGGTCAGAACCGGAAGCACCGCGCGCGCGTCGAACGCCGGCTCAATCGCGCGGCGCCAGAACATGCCGTCGCCGATGACTGTGAAAACTTTGGCAAGTGTCGGAATATCGACGCTTGGCGCAATGCGGCCCTCGTTCTTGAGGCGTTGAAACAGCCTTTCGAAACTTTCGCTGCAGAAGCGATCGACACTCAAAAAGATTTCGGCAACGCGCGGGTTACGGGTCGACTCGACGCCCATCTCGACAACAAAGCGCTGTTTTTCAGCGCCCTCTTCGATGAAGTAATGTTCGCCGATCGCGTTCAGCGCCTTGATGAAATCCGGTGCCGTTGCGAGCGTCGCCAGTTTCTCGGCGAACTCAGCTCGGTCGCGCTCGCACAATCCGGCGATCAAGGCTTCTTTGCTGTCAAAATAGACATACAAGGCGCCGGGGCTGACGTCGGCCTCTCGGCAAATGTCCTGCATCGTCGTCGCGTGAAAGCCCCCGCGCGCAAAGCTTCGCTCGGCCGCATCCAGAATGTGTTCGCGCCGTAGTCGCTGCGTCTGCGGTTTCAATTTGGGCATGCCGGTTCCATCCCAACGAAAATTAGCGCAGCCGTCGCGCTGGCGCGTTCGATGCTCACCGAGCGGAGAATCGTGACAATGCCGAAGCCCTCGACAGCTGCGCTGCCACGTCAGTCATATGCTGCGAACGCCAACGATTCCGCTTTTGCAACAAAACGAATGTTCATTTTTTTTGAATGAAAATTGAGGCGCGGTCAAGGAGAATGATTGTTCGTTTTGTTAATTTTCAGTCGAATGCAGCAGCTTGGCAGGCACTGGCCGCACGGTCTGTTACGTGCGGAACACATCGCTGGGTTCGTGCCGGGTCTCAGTCGCCGGTGTGATGACGACGGCAAAGTACCTACGGCCGACACGGCCGGCCGGTAAAAATGCAAAGGGTGTTGCGCGGTCCAATAAGGCAGCGCTCTTCGGTATCTTCAGCCCGTGCCCAATTTGCGTAAGCAGCACCGAGGCCGGTTGATAGGCGGACTTTGCGTCGCCAGTTCGCACGCGTTTTGGTTTTGGCGAGCCATGCGAAGCGCGACGGCTCGCCACGCGCCGTGATAGTGTCTGTCGCGCAGACGGTCGCGGATGCTTGCGATATGGCGGCGAGGCCGATGGTTAAAACGACAACGATCGATACGACGGCGAAGCACCGCGCAATGACTGAACCCTGCATTTATGGCGTCCACTCAATACTTGCCGTGCCACCTGATTTGCGGCCTCCAGAGACCCGAGCAGTCGACTGACCACAACGACGGCATGCTCGCTGGCCGAAAACGCCATTTGCCGAACGATGGAGCAACTCGCTGACGATAAAGACAGTCTTGCATTTTGGGCATGTGAAGGCGGCGTTATTCCCCTCCCAGTCGGCATCGTCGCCGGGGTTATTGGCGTCAAGCTGTCGCAAGGGCATCGATCTCTCCAACGAACGTGCGTGATAGTGAGCGCTGACGACCTGCGACCACGGTGTTTGCGAGGCCGTCACTCGGGTTTGCCAGGCCATTCAGTATTGAAGCAGAATGTTCAGTGTGCCATAGCCCGCGAGGTCTTTCGTTTCGGGAACCAGCGCATTTCCAGCCACGCCGCCCGCCAATGAGATCTCGCCACCGACCCATTCATAGCGCAGAAATCCGCCACCGCGGACGCTTTGGCCTTCGACGTTGGTGTCGTATCGCATTTCAGGGCCAATCGAGACTGTTGGCACGATCCGCCAACCGGTTCGCGACCGCAGCGCCCCTGTGTCGAAGGCGCTGGCGTAACTCAGATCGAGCGATGACCACGCGGCCGGGCCCAGATTGAGCCAAAGCTCGACAACGCCTTTGACGCCGATGCTGGAACCCGAAGCCGCGTTGTCGCGATCGACGCGATCGAAAGCATGCGTGATGCTGGCAATGCCGATGAGGCCTTTAGCGGTCAACTCGCCGAAGCGCTGCTGATAGCCGATCAGCGCTTCGGCATAGGAATGATCGACGTTGAATTGGCGCCGGGTCGTGGTGCAGTTGTCCTGGCCGGCGTTACCGCACAACCCTGTGCCGGCATTTGAGGTGTCGGCCTTATAATGGTACCGGCCGTACCCTCCGGCGGCGCGAAGACGTAATCCGTCGCTGTGAATATCGGCGCTCAGCGGCGCCAGCGTGACGCCAGAGTAAAGCAGCCAAACGTCTTTCGTGACATCGGCGCCAGCCCAAGCTTCTTGCCAGCCATACTGAGGCTGTGGCGGTTCAGCAGGCTGGGCCGAGGCTGGGAGGTCGATGACGAACGACGCTAGACCGACGGTTAAAGTAAAAGCGCGGCCTAGCCGCAGCCACGCCGCCGCGAGCCCCCGACCGTCGTGACGCCACACCCCCATGACCCACTCGAAGCAACTAGAACCGCCCCAACGGGGGCTAAAACTTTACTTGAGTGTAGCCGCCAAACGAATGAAGTGAATAGGGTTAACCGGTTGTTTTTACGGTTGAATATTCATTTGTGTTCAATCCTGGGTTGAGTGAGTTGGACGAGTCCATACCTTGCCGATCAAATTATTGATGCGATGGTATGACGCGGCAGGCGGATTTGACCTGCCATCACTTGCGCAATCGACGTCCGGTCATTGAAATTTTATGTGATATGGACGCGAGCGTCCGTCGTGATAAAAAAGCTTTAATCAAAAGCCTTATAGTTAGTATCCAATAATAAGGGTGCCGGGGGCAGTGCTCCGAGTTCCCACTTGCTTCTGGGAGGATGCAACATGAGTGACGAGATGTCCGCTCGACGTGCGAATACTTCGTTTTACAAAGATATTTTCCAAATGGCGTTCGAGACCGCCGACGTGATGTCGTTCTGGTGGCAGCCGCTGGTTAAAGGTGTAGGCCGTGCCCAGCTCGAAATTGCCGGGCTGCAAGCGAAGAACTTGCAGGCGGCGATGAACTGGAGCCGGGCCATTGTGACGGCGCGAGAGCCGGACGATCTGCTGCGCGCCAATGTCGGCTTCTGCCAGTCCGTTCTAACGCATTGTGAAGAGGCCACGCCGCGCGTCTCGGGTGCAATGACGAAAGCCGCTGAGCCGGTGGTCGGCTTCCAGCTGTTGCCCTTGCCGATCAGACGCAATCGCGACGAAGTCTTCATCGGAGATGCCGATGCCGCCGATCATGTGGCTCGCAGCCGTCGGGTCGCATAAATTTTATCGCGACAGGTTTGGTTTGTGTGGTGAAGCGCTATTGGACCGGCGGACTTATTTGAGTTCGGCCAGCGCTTCGCCGAAGCCGGCGAGTGAAATCGGGATGCCGATGCCGGCTTCTTCCGTCTGAAAAATGATGAAAATTGCGGTTTTGCCGGTCTTGAGCTGCTGGATCAAACCGTCTTCTACGACGACCTGGGCGTAACACGCGAAGTTGTGGCAGCGCAGGAATGGGGCGTGGCCGACATCCTTATCGTCGATTTTAAGACCGAGCCCTGGAGGAAGTAGAACGCCAAGCGGTGCAAACACTCGCAGCACCCGCGTGCCGTTTGAAAATGTCTGAAAATACACCGTCAGACCAATGTTGTTCTTGTCCTCGGCCGTGACGCTCTGGACCAGGGCGCAGACACCCGACTTGGCGCCGGCGGGAGCATCCTTGCACACCACCTGCCAGTCGCCGTGCTGGGATTTGACGCTGCCTTCAGGCGCGTCGATGGCGTGTGCCGTACCGACCCCGATAAACCCGGTCGCGAGCCCTGTCGCTATGATCATCACCGCCATGGCCAAGGCGCGCTGGCCACTCACACAGCCAGTGGGACGGCCGATCGACCACAGCGCACAACGCCGGCCAGCGCCGTGCCCGACCGCTTCAATAGCTCGAAATTCTGCAAGGCAGCGAAGCGTCGTCGCGAGCAAGGGGGCATCCTTCGTGAACAAGAGGCCGATGGGATGGGCGGGTGCAGTCCGAGCGCATGATCAGACGTTGACGACGCCGATTGTAACTTAACGTATCGATTGGCAGGGATCAGTGTCGGCCGCCAGGGGCGGCCCACGCAAGATGCTCCGAAAACGCCAATGAGATGCGTGTGGTCGACCACGAACAAGGCTTATTTCTGTTCGCCGTCGTCGTCGACCATTCGCGAACGACTTTACCACCGGCAAGCATCCACTTACTCCAGCCGCGTCGAAATTTCACAGTGATTTGGCTTAGAAAACTTGACTTGAGCGCGATATCGCAGTTGTGATCCTTTCACAGCGACGGCGGTGGGCCGCGTTACCAAATCGCACGGTGGCCCGCCACTTTGGGCCTCGTTCCAGCGGGGAAAAATGACGCGGCGCTGCCCAGCCGGCCAACGGCGTGCGGGGCATTTGGGACGAGACATCTGGAATGCGGCAGAATGCGCGATCACATGCGCACGCTGGTTGGAAATGGGAGCGACGGAATGTTGAGACGTTTGTTTGGCGCTGCGGCCGATCGGGCCGTTGCGTTCATCGCCACGGTGTTTTCAATCGCTGCCTCCTCGGCGCTGACGCCGGCCTTTGCCGGACTTGGAGCGCCGACGGATGGCGAGTTGGGGTTGCCACTTCCGGCGACCGACTTGATGGAAAAGCTCCACAATGTCTACGACGTCGTCAACATCGTCATCATCGCCATCGCATTGTTCGTGCTGTTTTTGATGCTCTACGTCATGTATCGCTTCAGCGAAAAGAGAAACCCGGTACCGTCGCGCACCACGCACAACACGTTTCTGGAAGTCGCCTGGACGGTCATCCCGATCCTGATCTTGGCAGGTATTTCGATCCCGTCGTTCCGCCTGCTCTACGACCAATATTCATTCCCAAAACCGGATCTGACGGTGAAAGCCATTGGCCAAGCCTGGGCGTGGGATCACGAATACGTCGATAATGGCTTTACGGTCTCCTCCAACGTCGTCAACGACGAAGATGTCCTAAAGGAGAAACTCGGCGAGGATGCGTTCGCGCAGAAATATGGCGAACTCGAAGGCATTGCGCGTAACAAGGCGCTGTATGCCGACTCGGCGGCTATCTGGGCCGAACGCAATCAGTTGCGCAAGTTGACGGTCGATAATGAGATCGCAGTTCCGGTCAACAAGGTGGTGCATCTGCTGGTGACGTCCCAAGACGTGATCCACTCGTGGACGATTCCATCGTTCGGCGTCAAAATGCAGGCAGTTCCTGGACGCACGTCCGCAGTCTGGTTCAAAGCTAACACGGTCGGTACTTTCCACGGCCAATGCTCGGTGCTGTGCGGCAAGCTGCATTCGGCAATGCCGATCACGGTGCGCGTTGTTGAGCAGCCGGTTTATGACCAGTGGGTCGAGGCGCTGAAGGCCAAAGACCGCAAGAAAGCGCAGAGCATTTTGAAGGCCGACGCCGAGAGCAAAAGTGCTGGCGCTTCTGTCGCCATGACGACGCAGAAATAATTGTCGACGCTCGGCGCTGGCGGCAGGTGGGCCACGGCGACGAGCGCTCCGTACGAACAATAGACTTACCGGAACAAGGGCATTCTCATGGGTAGCACAGCACACGCTGCGGGTGATTATCACGATCACGCACCGTCGTTCTTTAAGCGGTGGTTCCTCTCCACCAACCACAAAGACATCGGGACAATGTACCTGATCTTTGCGATTTTCGCCGGCTGCATCGGCGGATTTTTATCCGTTGTCATGCGCCTCGAACTGGAACAGCCAGGCCTGCAGTATTTTGCCGACGAAGGCGCCTACAACGTGTTCGTGACGGGTCACGGCCTGATCATGGTGTTCTTCATGGTGATGCCGGCGATGATCGGCGGCTTCGGCAACTGGTTCGTACCGCTCATGATCGGTGCTCCCGACATGGCCTTCCCACGTATGAACAACATTTCGTTCTGGCTGCTGCCGGCAGCCTTCGCGCTGCTGTTGCTGTCGCTGTTCGTGCCCGGCACTGCGGACGCTAACGGCGTCGGTACCGGCTGGATTGTGGTTGCCCCGCTATCGAGCAAAATCGGCCATCCAGGTCCGGCCGTCGATTTCGGCATTCTATCGCTTCACCTCGCCGGTGCTTCGTCGATCCTTGGCGCCATCAACTTCATCACCACGATCTNNNNATCTTCAACATGCGCGCGCCGGGCATGACCCTTCATAAAATGCCGCTGTTCGTGTGGTCGGTGCTGGTCACTGCGTTCCTGCTGCTTCTGTCGCTGCCGGTTTTGGCCGGGGCGATCACAATGCTGCTCACCGACCGCAACTTCGGAACAACGTTCTACGATCCGGCCGGCGGCGGTGACCCGCTGCTTTACGCTCACTTGTTTTGGTTCTTCGGCCACCCGGAAGTTTACATTCTGATCCTTCCAGGTTTCGGCATGATCAGCCACATCATCTCGACCTTCTCGCGCAAGCCGGTGTTTGGCTATCTCGGCATGGCGTACGCGATGGTTGCAATCGGTCTTGTCGGCTTCATCGTATGGGCACACCACATGTATACCGCCGGTCTCAGCGTCGATACGCAGGCGTACTTCATGTTTGCGACCATGGTGATCGCCGTCCCGACGGGGGTGAAGATCTTCTCATGGATCGCCACGATGTGGGGCGGATCGCTGCAATTCCGTGCGCCGATGATGTGGGCGCTCGGCTTCATCTTCCTGTTCACTGTCGGCGGCGTGACTGGCGTCATGTGCGCCAACGCCGGCGTCGATCGGGCACTGCATAACACCTACTACGTCGTCGCCCACTTCCACTATGTGCTGTCGCTCGGTGCCGTGTTCTCGATCTTCGCGGGCTTCTACTACTGGTTCCCGAAAATGTCGGGCTACATGTACAACGAGACGCTCGCCAAATTGCACTTCTGGATTACCTTCATCGGTGCCAACATCCTGTTCTTCCCGCAGCACTTCCTCGGCCTTTCCGGCATGCCGCGCCACTATGCTGACTATCCGGAAGCCTTCGCCTACTGGAATAAGATCTCGTCGTACGGCTCCTACATCACAGCCGCAGGGACGGTGCTGTTCTTGTTCACGATCGCGCTCGCCTTCCTTCGTAAGGAAAAGGCCGCAGCCAATCCGTGGGGTGTCGGCGCGACGACGCTTGAATGGACGCTGCCGTCTCCGCCAGCCTTCCACTCGTTTGAAAAACTGCCACGCATCGCCGCGACGGATCATTGATCGAGGTCGCACTCGACGCTTCGCGGCAGGTCTGCAATTGGCAGACCTGCCGCTATTTTAAACCGGTAACGTCACAAAACTGAGTGTCCGAGACTTGCCTCGGCTGACTTGACGGAACGATCCTAAACATGAGCGTGCAAAGCGACGTTGGACAACTCGATGTCTGGAACGAGCCGGATGTCAGCGACTATATCCAGCTGATGAAACCGCGGGTGATGACGTTGGTCATCCTAACGGCGCTGGCGGCGATGATCGCCGCACCCGGCGCGATCCATCCGGTCATCGGTGTTATTGCTATTTTTGCCATCGCGGTCGGTGCCGGAGCCTCGGGCGCGCTCAACATGTGGTACGATGCCGACATCGACGCCCGGATGGCGCGAACCGCTGCACGACCATTGCCGCGTGGGCGCATCACGGCCGATGAAGCGCTGCAATTTGGCACGGTCCTTTCGGTCGGCTCGGTGCTGACGCTTGGCGTGCTCGTCAACTGGGTCGCGGGCGCACTTCTGGTACTCACCATCGCCTTTTACGTTTTCGTTTATACCATGTGGTTGAAGCGCCGGACGCCGCACAACATCGTTATCGGTGGCGCTGCCGGTGCTTTCCCGCCGATGATCGGTTGGGCTGCGGTGACCGGCTCGGTCAGTCTCGAAAGCGTGCTGCTGTTTCTGATCATCTTCATGTGGACCCCGCCGCACTTTTGGGCCCTGGCCCTCTATCGCTGCCGAGACTACGAACGTGTCGGCGTGCCGATGTTGCCTGTGGTTGCCGGCCTGGCGGAAACCCGCCGCCAGATTTTGATCTACTCGATCTTGCTCGTCCCGCTCGCGATCCTGCCCTACGCCATCGGTCTTGGCGGGCTAACGTATTTGGCGTTCTCGGTGGTCCTCGGTGCCGGATTTTTATGGCTGGCGATCAAGGTTTATACGACGACGGAGGGACGCGAGGCGGACGCTGCGGCGAAGCAATTGTTCTGGTTCTCAATACTGTATTTGTACCTGTTGTTTGCCGTGCTGCTGGTTGAGGCCGCGGCGTTCCGGCTCATGACTTAAAGCGGTGGTTGCGAGATAACCGACACGACAGTTCAAAGGTTTGTTGCCGACATGACCGATAAACTCGAATCGACTCCGGAAGCCTCCAACGAGTTGGCGTCTCAGCGCGTGGCGCGTCGCCGGTCGATCGCGATCGCGCTGACACTTGGTGTCATGGTCGTCCTGTTTTATGCCGCGACCCTGGTTCGCCTCGGCGGCGCAGTTGCCCAAAAAACTTGGTAGGCACTTTTCCGCAAAAAGGATCGGACGTCACGTGACATCGTCGAAACCATCAGCCGCAACACAGCAGGCGAGCAACCGCAAAGTCGTGCTGTGGTGCGTTGCAGGGTTGGCAGTCATGGGAGCCGTGACGGCTGCATCTCCAACGCTGTATGCGATTTTCTGCCAAGTCACGGGATATGGCGGCACCACGCAGCGCGTCGTCACGCCATCACATACGGTCATCGACAAGATCGTGACCGTGCGTTTTGATGCGAATGTCGATCCTCACCTGCCGTGGAAATTCGAACCTGTCGTGCACACGATGGACGTCAAGGTCGGCGAAAACGCTCTGGCATTCTACCGGGCAACCAACCTTTCGGACAAGAAGCTGACCGGTACGGCCGCGTTCAATGTGGCGCCCGACACGATGGGTTTATACTTCAATAAAATCGCCTGCTTCTGCTTCGTCGAACAAACATTGGAGCCCGGACAGTCGGTCGAAATGCCGGTGACGTTCTATGTCGATCCGAAAATGATCGATGATCGCGATACCGTAGGCTTGTCGAACGTGACCTTGTCTTATGTGTTCTATCCCGTCGACAAATCGGCGGCGGTGACGCCCAAGCCGACGGCGACGAAAGCCGGTGGATGAAGACAATGACGACAAACGAAATGACGAAAACGTAACGGCAATATAACAACCGGCACAGGACGTTTCACAGGCACGACGGCGCTCCACGCCTCGAAATGTGAAAATCTGGAGACCGGGAGAACGATCGGGCACGACGGAGACTCACATGGCAGATTCACATACCAAAGAACACGATTACCACCTCGTCGATCCGAGCCCGTGGCCCCTGTTTGCCTCGATCGCCGCATTCGTCATGGCCATTGGCGCCATCGCCTGGATGCGCACGCACGTGGACGGCGAAGGTGTGTTCGGCATCACTGGACCATGGCTGTTCGCGGCCAGCACGGCCGCTTTGATCGCGATCGTCTGGCTGTGGTGGCGTGACGTCATTCGCGAAGCCAACAAAGGTGACCATACGCCGGTCGTGCAGCTGCATTTGCGTTATGGCATGCTGCTTTTCATCGCCTCTGAAGTCATGTTCTTCGTCGCTTGGTTTTGGGCCTATTTCGACAGCGCCCTGTTTCCAGCCGGCGTCCATGAGCTCCTCAACAACGCTGGCCAACTCGTCGGTCTGACGAGCCGCAATGAACTCTATGGCGGCGTCTGGCCTCCGGTGCCGGTCGAAGCAACGGCCGCGGCCACCGCCGGAAGTTTCGCACACACGTTCGATCCCTGGGGCTTGCCGCTGGTCAACACGCTGATCCTGCTGCTCTCAGGCTGCACGGTGACGTGGGCACACCACGCGCTGCTGCAGAACGATCGACGCGGTCTCAACATTGGCTTGGCGTTGACGGTCGCGCTGGGAATGCTGTTCAGCGTCCTGCAGGCGGTCGAATACAGTCATGCCGGTTTCAGCTACGCTGGCCACAGCTACGGTTCGACGTTCTTCATGGCGACCGGGTTTCATGGCGCCCACGTGATCATTGGCACGATCTTCCTGGCCGTTTGCCTCGTCCGGGCATTGCGAGGCAGCTTCACGCCGCAGCAGCACTTCGGTTTCGAAGCTGCCGCCTGGTATTGGCACTTCGTTGACGTGGTCTGGCTGTTTCTGTTCGCCTGTATCTACGTTTGGGGTGCGGGCGCTGGTGGCGAAGTCGCGGCAGCGGCCGGTGCCGCAGCAGGCCACTGATCGCGCCGGATTGATACATCACGACACGTCGAGGCGGCCGTCTGGGCCGCCTCATCTATTTTGCGCATCGGCGTTTCGCGCATGGCTGCGGTATAGTGCGTCAACCTCTCGCAATGAGTAGCTGAGGATCGTCGATGCCTGAAGCCCGACCACGAATTTCAGCGCTGATGTCGGGCCTGCAATGCCGCTGTCCGAGATGCGGAAAAGGACCGCTGTTCGAGCACGTGCTAGGCATGCGGGAGAGGTGTAGCCATTGCGGCCTCGACTACAAATTTGTCGATACCGGCGACGGCCCTGCCGTGTTCGCCATTTTCATTCTCGGATTTCTTTGTCTCGGCGGTACGCTGATCGCCGAATTCAAGTTTGGCGTACCGTGGTGGGCTCACGTGCTGTTGCTTGGCGTCGTGACACCGATTTTAGCGGTGTTTCTGCTGCGCTTCTTGAAAGCCACGCTGATCGCCTTGCAGTACAAGAACAAGGCCGAAGAAGGCCGCCTCGCGAAGGACTAGGATGATGCTTGGGCGCTGGCGTAAAGCCGGACTGATGGTGCCGACGCTGATGACACTGGCGCTGCTGCCGGTTCTGGTCGGGCTTGGCACGTGGCAATGGCAACGTAAAATCTGGAAAGAAGAGCTGATCTCGACGATCGAGCAGCGCCGAACGGCCGAGCCTGTCTCATACGCCGACGCATTGGCCAAAGCGGCCTCGCCTGAAGCGGTGACTTATTTGCACGTCACTGTGACCGGAGCCTTCGATCACGGCGAAGAACGCCATGTCTATGCCCCGAGAAACCAGGGCCCGGGTTGGAACGTCTACACGCTGTTTCGACCCGTCGACGGATTGCGGCCGCTGTTCGTCAATCGCGGCTGGGTTCCCGAACGCTTGAAAGATCCCGCGTCGCGCAGCGAGGGGCAAGTGACGCCGCCGGTAACGGTCGTCGGCCTTGCCCGCCTGCCTGAAGTCAAAGGCATGTTCACGCCCGACAATGACTTGAAAGGTAACCGCTGGTATTCACGCGATACTGATGCCATGCGCTGGGGTGCGGCCGGGCCACCGACCGCCGACCAGCTTGCAACCATGCGTCTTGAAGTCTTTGCGCCGTTCTCGATCGACGCCGACGCCAAACCGGAAAATCCGGGCGGTTGGCCGAAAGGCGGAACCACGGAGATCAGGCTTTCAAACTCGCATCTGCAATACGTCGTCACGTGGTACGGGTTGGCATTAACACTGGTCGGCGTCTTCGTGGTCTTTGCCCGCCAGCGTTTGGCCGCCCTTCAGGACCAGCCAGCACAATCTTAGCGTAAACGCACGTCGCGGTTGACGATGAAGGCGCCACACTTGTTCGTGCCGCCTCGGCAAACTAAAGTTCAACCTTGCTTACGCAGATGAGAACCGTCCTTTGAACTATATCTCAACAAGAGGCTCGGCCCCGGTGCTCGGCTTCGAGGATGTCGTGCTCGCCGGGCTGGCGCGCGACGGCGGGCTTTATTTGCCACAATCGTGGCCGCAGCTTTCGGCGGATACCATTCGCTCGTTCGCCCAAAAGCCGTTTGCCGATATCGCCGTCGAGGTCATCTATCCATTCACCGGCGGAACCATCTCCCGCCCCGACCTTCAACGCATGGCGGACGAGGCGTATGCTGTGTTCGGCGATGCGGCCGTCGCGCCATTGAAAGCGCTATCGCCTGGCACGCGCGTTCTGGAACTCTTTCACGGCCCGACGTTGGCCTTCAAAGACGTCGCCATGCAACTCCTGGCCCGCGTCATGGATCACATCCTCGAAAAGCGCGGCAAGCGGGCGACCATTGTCGGCGCGACATCGGGGGATACGGGGGGCGCTGCGGTCGAAGCCTTCCGGACATCGAAACGCGTCGATATTGTCGTGCTGTTTCCCGACGGTCGGGTCTCGGACGTGCAGCGGCGGATGATGACGACACCGACCGAACCGAATGTGCACGCGGTTGCGATCGACGGCACCTTCGACGATTGCCAAGCGCTCGTGAAGGCCATGTTCAACGACCACGCGTTTCGCGATCGCGTCGCTTTGTCGGGCGTCAATTCGATTAACTGGGCCCGTATCGTCGCCCAGGTGACGTATTACTTTTCGGCGGCAGCGGCGCTCGGCGCACCCGACAAGCCCGTGTCGTTCGCGGTCCCGACCGGCAACTTTGGCGATATTTTTGCCGGCTATGTCGCCAAACGCATGGGGCTGCCGATCAAGACATTGATCATCGCTTCCAACGAAAACGATATCCTGCCGCGCACCGTCGCCACCGGCCGTTACGAAATGCGCGGCGTGGTCGCCACCTCATCACCGTCGATGGACATTCAAATTTCATCCAATTTCGAACGCTACTTGTTTGAAGCCTCAGGCCGCGACGGCGCAAAAATTCGCGATTTGATGGCGGCGCTGGCCGTATCGAAAAGCTTTGCCCTTGGACCTCTATGGCAGCAGCTCAAGCACGATTTTGCAGCCGTTGCGGCGAGTGAAGCCGACGTCGCCGATTGCATTCGCCGGGTTCAGTCACGGTGCGGATACGTCGTCGATCCGCACACGGCGTGCGCTGTGGTCGCCAGCGAACGCGTCGAAGGCGCCGGCGAGGTCGTCGTTCTCGCAACCGCCCACCCTGCCAAGTTTCCGGAGGCAATGCTGGCTATCACCGGCCATCGCCCACCGCTGCCGGCGCGGCTCGGCACGCTGATGACCGATCCCGAGCGGTTTGCAACGCTGCCCAACGACCTCGAACGCGTCGAAAATTTTGTCGAGAGCCGCTGCGGCGGTCGAACCAAGGCCACAGCATGACCAACGACACGACTGCGCACGTCACCACGCTCGCCAACGGCCTGCGCATCGTGTCTCAGCACATGTCACATCTGGAAACGGTGTCGCTGGGCGTCTGGGTCGCGGCCGGCGCTCGCCACGAGACGAAAGCGCAGCACGGGCTGTCGCATTTGCTCGAACACATGGCTTTCAAAGGCACGGCATCGCGATCGGCGCAACGCATCGCCGAAGAGATCGAGGAAGTTGGCGGCGAGCTGAATGCCGCGACCGGCCTCGATATGACGTCGTACTATGCGCGCGTTTTGAAGGGTGACGAGCCGATCGCTCTCGACATCCTCGCCGACATTCTACTCAACTCGACGTTTAGTCCGGACGAACTCGACAAGGAGCGCGATGTCATTCTGCAGGAGATTGCAGGAGCGCAAGACAGCCCCGAGGATTTGGGCTTCGATCTGCTTCAGGTCACCGCGTTTCCCGATCAGGCGGTTGGGCGCCCCATTCTGGGTACGAAGGCGAGCGTCGCCGGGCTGCAAGCAGATGATTTGCGGCACTATCTGTCATCTCGATATCATCCCAATGCCATGGTCGTTTCAGCCGCCGGCGCTATCAACCACGAAAAATTGGTTCGCCACGTTGAAGCCCTATTCGGGCGGCTCTCTCCTGGCGTCTCTGAAAAAGAGACGACGGCTCAATACACTGGCGGCGTGTCGGCCTCTAAAAAGCCGTTCGAACAGAGCCACGTGCTGATCGGTTATCCGTCGGCCGCCTATGTGGACAGCGACTACTTCGCGGCCCAGGTGTTTTCTGGCTTGTTTGGCGGCGGGATGTCGTCGCGTCTGTTCCAGGAAATTCGCGAAAAGCGCGGCCTTTGCTACGCTATCTACTCGACGGTTTGGGGCTTGAGGGATACTGGAATGCTGGCGGTTCACGCAGCAACAGGACCAGACATGGTCGACCCCTTAGTACGGGTGGTCGCCGATGAATTGGCGTCGCTCGCCGATCGTGGCCCCTCGTCGGCCGAATTGCAGCGCTCGAAGGCTCAGCTCAAAGCCGGGCTGCTAATGGCGCTGGAAAGTTCGTCTGTCCATGCGGAACAGATGGCGCGCCAGCTACTTACCCACGATCGTTTAATCCCGGCGCAGGACTTGGTCGCCAAGGTCAACGCGGTCGGCGTCGACGACATGCGGCGCTATGCTGAGAAGCTTGCCAGTGCCAAGCCGACGGTGACAGTTGTCGGATCCGGCGGCGCGTCACTGGCACAAGCTGAAGGTGCCGCCCGAATTCTTGAACCGCGACCCGTGAGCAGCATCGCAATGGTCCCGGCGGGAGCTTAAGGCAGATCGGCATGGCCTTCCTCAGATCCCCGGCTCCGGAAGATTATCTGGCACCCATTCGCGGTCGATCGGTGACGTTGCGCCCGCCCGCCGGGTCCGATTACGCCGAGTGGGCCGAGCTGCGCGCACTGAGTCGGCAGCATCTGACGCCGTGGGAACCGACCTGGGCTCACGATGATCTTTCTCGTGCCATGTTCCGCCGTCGCTTGCGCGCCTATGGCCGCGATGTGCGAGATGATCTCGGCTACTCGTTTTTTATCGCCGACGCTATGTCGGACACTTTGATCGGCGGCATAACGCTTTCGAACATTCGGCGCGGATCGGCGCAATCGGCGTCGCTTGGCTACTGGATCGGCGCTCCCTATGCTGGCAGGGGCCGCATGCAGGACGCAGTCGTGACGCTGCTGCCGTTTGCGTTCGGCGCTTTGCGTTTGCACCGTATCGAAGCGGCGAGCATGCCCGACAACGCCGCGTCGATCCGCGTTCTCGAGAAAACCGGCTTTGAACGCGAAGGCATCGCGCGCTCATTTCTCAAGATCAACGGCCAGTGGCAGGATCATATCCTGTATGCCCGGTTGGTCGGCGATCCCGGTATTGCGCCAACGTCCCTGCGTCCGACGAGGATCGCATGATGGCGGTGATCAAACACATCACCGCGCGACGACTGCGATGCCGGCTGGCGACCGGGATGATTGAGATCGCGGCTGTCTGGCTGGCGGTTTTCGCCCTCAGTCTGCCGTCGGCGGCGATGTCGCCGATCGTGGTGCAGCCCGATATCGAGCGCCTGGAAATCACCGCGCTTGGCGATGCCTACGAAGGCCGCGGCGATAGCATGCA
>FSSH01000340.1_pt1 | contig 88730 bp, 71 predicted proteins | sample 1166101 | NCBI WGS metagenome assembly FSSH01 (sample SAMEA32972668, study PRJEB13176) | freshwater metagenome | biome: Drinking water system; feature: Biomass in drinking water that filtered by 0.45 um membrane; material: drinking water | place: USA | collected 2012-12-20 | depth 0 m | reverse complement strand
GATATGGTAGGGATGGGCGCTTGCATTCTATGTCTTCTTGATCACTGGGTAGCGAAAACAGTCGGTATTTTTCATTTCGCCATAACCTTTATTTCTGTTAAGAAAGCCACCGTCACTTGGCGACGGTGGCAGAGGGTATTGGCCAAATGCCATAAGCGAACTTCAACCCTGAATGGTGTTTGGATCAAGCACGCGGAGTGGTTTACGATTGCCTTATACCCGTTAAGCTAACGCACCCGATTGCTTGCGTACTAAACCTATCAACCCGAGAAGCCCTGATCCGAATAGCCAGGCTGCTTCAGGCACTGGAACAGCTACGGGGGCGAAGTCAAAATAAAAACGCCCTGAATTGATATTGGCATTATTCAGGCCAACCAGACGGAATTCGGCGGTATAAGTGCCGGTTGCGACGTTGGACGCCGTCCAGAAAATTGGTGCAAATACACTACCCAAGTAACCGTCTAGGCTAATGGTGTCGTCGCTGGCGAATAGATTGACTGTTTGTTTGTCACCGATGAAAAGACCGGGCGTGGCAGAGATCAATTGCAAGCCGATAGAGGTTGTACCCAGTAAGGTCGACCAGCGATTGCTGCTGCTATTGAATAGTATTTGTTTTTCGCTGCCTATCGGATGGCCAGATAAGGTATCCACTAGAGCGAACGTCAAATTACCGTAGTCTTCTGAAGGATTGTTTTGGGAGGTCAGCTTACCACTATACAAACTACCCGCCCCCCAATTCAGCGCCAACGGCGCTTCCCGTGTGAAAGTTTCTGGAATGCGGTTGTTAGTATTGGTATCGTTAATGGTGGGCGTAGCTGCCGGACCGGAATAGCTGTAAGCACCAATGCCGTGATAATGGTTGCCGTGATTGAGTAGCAGAGTCAAATTGCCGGAGTTGGGTTCTGCTAGTCCATTGTATGTGCCGGTAGGTATTGTCGTTCTTCCGTCAATGCCAATGTAATACCCCGCCAGATTGGTCGTATCGGCATTTGTGTTAGCCGATACAGTTAGTGCGAGCGCCGCTAGGGTTAATGAGAGAGAGTTTGTAAATTTCATCTATGTGATCTCCTTTAGATTAAATGGATATTGGATCTTGAAAACCATCGTTTTGGAAAAGGTTTCAGAACCGATTGAGTGGATTGGCTTTTGGTTTTGATTCCGCAAACCAAGCCTAAAGACGGTCAGCATGCAGCCGAACATCAGTTTTTGAGCAGCGCCAGCCGAATAGGCCGCGCTCGTATCTTTGATAATGACGGCCACGCGGCGGTTCTCGCGATATGCTTGAGTAGCGATGTTTGCCGGTACCCGAGAAAACCGGTAAACTCTCACCTTTCGAATGCAATGTTATCTTATCACAATCATGACTGCAAAAGAATATTAATACCGCACGTGTTCTTACAGCTAGAACCAAAGCTCTCTTTAGCGTTACGACCGGTTTCCGTTGTAAAGCATACGAGCGCCTCTCGACGTATCGGTTTAACGGGAACTCTAAGTAAATTAAATAATTCTTTCGCAATTTGAATCGACTTTTCACGGCAAACGCTACGGTCATTTGTCGTGGACGTCTAATCCAGTTACGTCATATCAGCTTATTGAGTCATTGCGTAAATGCGGTCATCAGGCTTATTGTTACGTTATCACATACGGATCACATTCCACCAACAGTTCCCATCTGAAGCCACTGCCTGATTGGAAGCTGAAATCAATCGTTAGTGAACGATAATATTCAACTAACTGAATGTCGCAATTTGCGCTAGACCTTGACGGTACCCGGAATTCATTGAGCGATGCAAAATTTTATTTTATTGATTATTTAGTCCGCTAAATTGTGCAAAATACGATGCAGCCAATCCCCTAAAACCGCGATGCGTACGCTTGCGCCACGGCCGGCTAGTTCACATATCATTCTCACCGATCCTCGGCGGATTTTAGACATCCGGGCTGCGAGTCCCGGACGTTTACTAGCCTCGCACCGTTCCCAAAGAATTGCTGCAGATGATTTAAGACTGGAGTGCCGAAAGTGGATTATCCTGCGTGCCTTTGAAACTAGTGTTGTAGCCGTATGCCTTCGCTTTTACTTATGGGAAAAGTCAGTGTCAGGTATGCTATACAAGCATAGATCGATAATTTGGACACAGCCACACGCTCGCCTGCCGTGTCCTAAAATTATGGACGGCAATCCACTATTTAGTCGGAACGTTGAATTATCTGTTGAGCCTCGTCCCCCTGTCTCCTTGCTAAGAGGGAGGATCTTCTGGGGGTTTTGCAGAGGTTTGCGATTCGCTAATAAGTCAAAAATGGCTAATGCTGGCGTTGACAATTAAACGAGAGTCTTTAGCTTGGTTACCGGATTACCGCGCTCTCTTATCCCGCTCCATTTCCAAATATTTGTGCCGTAAATCGACATAATTGCCACCTATCCATTGCCAAAATGTCGCGGCAGCTTCGGGGTCGGTGCTGATTAATTTCACCGCTACTGCGCCGTTACTGCTGATGTCCGTAATTTGCGCGTCGATATCGATGCTGGCTTTGGTTTTGACGACGCGTCTATCGGTATCCACCCGAAAGGTCACTGGCTCGCCTACTTGGAAGACAATGTCGCGTTTTAAGCCACCCAAAAACTTCAGGCGATATTCCGGAACGGATTGAAACGGCAAGACGTACTCCGCGTGCCATCGAAACGGCGGACATTGGATCGGACCGCTGTTCTTTGGAAAATGTACCGTGTAGCCATCATCGACTTTGGCTTTAACCACCCCTCTGGTGTAAATTTCGCGGCAGTTGGTCAATACTGCATCACCCGGCTCCAGTCCGTATTTTGCAGCGTGTGTAGCCAGGCTGTTCAAAGCCATGATAAATCCCAAAACGATTAATTTCATGCTGCTCTCCTGATTATTATTGTTTATTCTCATCCCTAAACGTTTGGTTCAACACCCTCTATCCTAGCGTTCAGACCGGGTCCGGCCTAAGTGCAAATAGGGGGTGACGGCTCAGTCTGTATCCAGCCCAAAGTCTTGTCAAGAGCTTGCCTTAACGCAGCCTAAGGCAACCAACCCCTATCGGGGCTGAGGTACGCTGGGTTGATAAGGTGCAATTAGGCTACGTACCAAGGGATCGGTTTCGTCGATATCCACGGTTATCATATGCCCAGTGTTCGTGCCGAGATAGGCTTGCATTGCTGCGGCCATGTAGGGAAACACGAGTCGCAAGTCATTGCTGGCACCGTTGGTTTGCACGCTGGCTTTCCATAGCTGCTTACGCTGTTGCTGCTGCACGTAGGCATCTTTATCGCAGGCTTCCAAAACCAAATAGCGGCGGTAAGATGTGTAGGACTCAGAACGTTGGGAATAACCGCCTATGCCAAAACCCGGATAGAATCGGTTGTAGAATCTAGACATTCCGAAGGGATAGAAATAACCCATGTCGTTCCACATCGGTACTTCATAAGTAAATTGGCGCACTTCCGGCGCACCGACGCCGTAACTCAGGAACATTACCAAGTTGCTGTCCTGGATACTGCTGGCCTTACTGTGGCCACGATTAGCCAGGACTTTTTCGATATAGGTTTTAAACTCGATAAACTGCAAATCCTGTTCGTTTGCACCGACATTGCCCGGCAATACCACGAATCTCATATTGCTTTGCGGAGCGCTACCGGCTACTAGCGAATCGATTTCCGTACGAAATTGCAGCGGACGCGATGTGGTGCTACAAGCCGCCAGAAACGCGATCAGTAGCAAAACCAACAGCCGATAACTGACAACTACCAATTTATTGCTCTGCATGACCACTCCCTGTTTCGTTCTTTGAACCATTCTCTTGCCGTAAACTTTGCGCGCGTTGCTGCAAACTAATATCGGCAAGCACCTTTTTATCGTGCAATTCCGCCTGATGGGTCAATTGTTCTGTGAGTTGCTGACTTTCCGCAACTCTTTGCCTAGCCTGCTGGGTTTCGTGGGCCAGCAACTCCGCTTCCAAACGCATGGCCTTTAATTCGTTTTCGTGGCGTAGCTGTTCGGCATACAAACGCTTCTCAAGTTCCAGTTGCTGACTAAGCTGTTCTTGTTTGTCTTCCAGCAGGCGGCGCTGTTTTTCGGCTTCCTGAGCCTGCATCTGCAATTCCAACTCGGATACGCGGCGCAAATGTTCCAGTTGCAGGCGCTTTTCGTGTATTTCCTCCTCCTCCAACAAACGTTGCTGCCGGGACAACTCGCGAGTGCGCGCTTCATTCAATTCAAAAGTCTTTTTCAACACGTTCAAATAAACACTATCCCGGCCCAGCTGCACGTTCGGAAATTCGTTAAAACTGGCCGTTAGACTACACAGCGCCTGCGATTGAATATGCTGTTGCATCAACACTTGGTTAATAGCCAGGGCGATACGTTTTTCTATGTCGATCAGGCCGCTATGAATCCAGTTACCATCGGCCAGCGTTTGCAGCTCAAGATTGACCACATCGTCGATCATATCGCCATACAGCTGCTTGATATGTTGGTTAATCGTGGGCAGCATTTCGCTGTTTTTCAGCACATAAGCCAAGGTAGCCTGAAAGCGCAAATCCAGCGCTAAGTCCACAGTGCAAAAATCGTCGAACATACTCAGCTGCCGCCGGTATTGCCAGCTTTCTATCGTCAGCGGGTGAATATGGTGATAGAAGCGCTTGACGAATTTTTTAGGACGTAGATAGAGCTTCTTATACGGCCCGAGTTTGAGCTGCACCACTTGCCGGTCGGCATCGAAACCGGAAATCCACTGTTCAGTATCGGCCAGCGACTCTTCGAATAAATCGCCACCGGCTAGCCAGGCTTCCAATTCGGTTCCGGGGCTATTCATGGCTAACGGCGCTGGGCACGGCAACCGCTTTTTGTTTAAGCGCGGCAATTTTGTCGGACATTTTTTCCGCAATCAACGGATACAGATTCGGGGCAAACTCCACGGTCCTATCGTCCACTTTACGCAAGAAGCCGCGACTGAGTAGTAGCCCGACCACAAACATCCGCGACCAATCGGAATAGCGCCGGGCTCTCTCCAGATCGGATTTTTCGATGACCATTTCCAGTTCGTCGTTCTCGTTGATCCGAAACTCGGTGAATTGTCGCAAGCATTCAAACACCAGTTCCTCTTCCTGGATCGTTAACGGTCCAGGCGCGGTAAACTCCAAGCGATATGACAGCAACACCGTGAAAAAATCCACCATCGCCGCGCAGGCAAACGCGAACCAGGAAAACCCGCGCCACATCGCAAACGAGGGCTTTACTTCCTCGACGAACTGTTTGTAGGTCATTAGCAAGGGCGCGTCAGGTAAAGACACGCCCATGCTGCTGGCCAATTGATTCACAGCCAGCTGAATATCCTGATAGTTCTTTAAGAACTGTGAATAAGTAGCTTCCTTGTCGTTAGTCACATCCAGCTGATTCAGGTTACTTTGCAGCAGCCTAATATTGCTGTCCAAGGTCTGAAACGCTTGTTCCTGCTGTTGCAAGACCTGTTTTTTTTCTTGATAAATTTGGTTGTAGTGGCGCCAGAACGGCCCTTCTCCCACCTGATTTTTATAGCCGGGCCCAATTTGATTATGCGTACCAAAATAAGCCTGACTGGCATCCAGCGAAGCTTTTTCCAGATCAAGTTTTTGTTGGTGCAGCATCTGGCTTTTAACTTGCAGAATGCTGTCCAAATAACTTTTGGTTTGCTGCCTTAACTCGTTCAACCTATTGATATGCAGGGTTTCTTGCTCGGATATTTCGTAAAACTTGAAATAAGAGAAAGTCACCGACGCAGAAATTGCCACCGCTAAGGACGCTACAACGGTAAAGTAACGCATGCGATTGGCCTTCCAATGGATGCCAGCCATCTCCAAGGAGCAAATAACGATGATGGATTGAATGGCGACGGTAATTACCAGTGCGATCCAAGGCGTAATGAAATGCGATAAGCCGTAATAGGTGGTAAAGCCAGATGCAAGGCTGAGCATCAGCACAATGGGTATGGTCCAGATACGCAACATGCTCACGAACAGGGTTTGGATGCGGTTAATGAAATAACCGAGTCCGCTGGAACGGATTTTTATGCTGGGATTGGTCATTGTTATTATTTTTGCTCCAGCAAAATGCGGGAAGAACGCGTTTACCTCAGACTAAACTAGCGTTCGCCGGTATCGTGAAAAACGGTCACTAAAGCTTGGCCAGCACCGATCCGCGCAAGGACGCGCAAAGCACACGCTTGGGAGGAAATAATGACCACAATACCCTCCTCCCTCTATCAATCTTCTACAAAGCGCAAAAGAGTCGTCTGTTACGACCCATTGACTACCGTCCGACGGATCGATCTCCAGGTTTTTCGGGACATAAACTGAGCCTGAGCCCAAAATGTTTGTGCCCTGATACGCGCAGCCGTTACCTACGCCGCCAGCGAAGGTATCTATATAACCGTCGATAGCTGACCGAATTCTGAATCGGACTTTGTCTCTGGATCTCATACAAGCGGGATTCTGGAACGGTTAGGCCATAAACACCCCGAGGTATGTCGACTATCGCCTGGACCTTGGTAATGTCGCCTATCATGCCTTGAGCCCACTGCGCCAGGCTGCATGAATGCCATCCGGATGCTTCCCGATGCCGGCCAAACGCTAATGCCACAATTGCCCGAATCTCGCATTCTCTCGGCAGCCCGCAATTGCCAGCCATGGCCCCGTCCAGTCCAAGCTAGCCGTCAGGTTTTCTCGATTCGCTTCGCCAGCACAAGTCACGGTGTTATCCGGCACGACTTTATGTAATTTAACTCACGGCGTTTACCGATTAATTGCCTTACATTGCTGGCGGTATGCTTAGACTGACCTTAGTTTACTTATCGATCTTAAACGCTAAAAACACCGGGCTGCCGTTACGTTGTACCAAAAGTGCTATCGATTTTTCAACCGGTAATTTTGCGACGATAGAATTAAACTCAGCTGCGTCGCGCACTACGTTATTCTGAATGCGTAAAATAATGTCACCCGGCTGGATGCCCGCATCCATTGCAATGCCTTTACTCACTTTTTGCACCAATACGCCGTTTTTTTCTACCTGCAATTGCTGGCGCTGCTCGGTAGTTAAATCGGCAACGGCCAATCCCAAACGATTCACTGGCACTTCAGGTGCCGTGGAAGATAAATTTGCCGAGGCGGAGGCTTGCGCAGGCAGTAAGCCGATTTTTACACTGAGATCCTGCTTATCACCTTGGCGAATAATTTTAACCTTAGCTTTTTCATCGATAGGTGTCATGCCCACCCTAGGAGGCAATTCGCCGGAAGTCTCAATGACTTGGCCATTAAATTCTACAATGATATCGCCGATTTGAATGCCGGCTTTTTCTGCCGGGCCGCCGGGAATAACTTTCGAAACCAAAGCACCATGCGGCCTATCCATGCCAAACGATTCAGCCAATTGCCGAGTCACATCCTGGATTTGTACACCCAACCAGCCGCGCGAGACTTTACCCTTGCTTTTGATCTGTTCGACTACATTCATAGCCACATCGATAGGAATGGCAAAAGACAAACCCATGTAACCGCCGGAACGGCTATAAATTTGCGAATTAATCCCTACGACTTTACCTTGCATGTTAAATAAGGGGCCACCGGAATTACCTGGATTGATCGCAACGTCGGTTTGAATGAAAGGGACATAGTTACCATCAGGCAGACTGCGTCCTTTAGCACTGACGATACCGGCAGTGACCGATTGATCGAAACCGAACGGGGTGCCGATGGCCAGCACCCACTCACCCACTTGCAATTGCTCGGGCGAACCAACTTCCACCACAGGCAAGTCCTTGGCCTCGACTTTCAACAAAGCCACATCGGTGCTTTCGTCCGAGCCGATCAATTTGGCAATCAACTCTCGGCGGTCTTTCAACTTAACGACAATCTCGGAAGCGTTGTTCACCACATGGTGATTAGTCAGCACGTATCCGTCTTTGGAAATCACAAAACCTGAACCCAGCGAGTTGGTCTCTCGAGGCGAATTTCCGCGCCCGGGTCCCTGGAAAAACCGCCGAAAAAACTCTTCCATCTCCGGCGGCATATCCTCCGGCATTTGCTGTTGATCGCCACCGGCTTGTGGATCGGGGGCTTTTTGGGTCGTGCTGATATTGACCACAGCATCGCCGTTGGATTTCACCATTTCGGTAAAATCTGGCAATTGTGCGTAGCTTGCATCCGTCGCCAATAAAAACATCAAAACTCCATAAAACAGCTTATTAAGCATGTTATCTCCACTCATACATTTGATTTGATACGAAAAATGACGTTCTAACGCAGCGCTATGCCGTCAGCGATTAGTTCGACTGTTTTGGCGGGAACCTCACCGAGTACCGTAAATTGGGTATCCCCGATCACCTTACTGAAAGAATTGACCGAACCCAAAGTATGCAGACCGGACAAACCTTGCGACTCTTTGGCCTCCAAATACACCGATACCGTCGAGAATCCGTCGCTGATCAATAGGTGATCGACGGCTTTCTGGGATTGCTGAATAGAATTACGAATAAAAAATACCGGTTCAAACCCGGCGGGCCAATTCTTCAATAAGAAGGTGGCGTTATCGAAAGGTTCGGCTTGGGTGGCATGTATGTGTTTAACGTGAAAGTTATTTTCATCGACATGACCGGTTCGCGGCTCCATCGATGCCTCTGTCGTTAAGTCGGTGAATACTACTTGCTCCAGGATCGTGCCGTCGAAATTATACACTTCAACCTTCAACGGCAAAAAATGTTGGGTATCCACCCAAATTTTTCGCGGGTAACGCAATTCGTCGCTCGGCTGGACACTAACGATTTGCGTCGGCAACATCGCAATGGACTCCTGACCGGATAAACCTAATTGGTAATATTTCTCTAGGTTTTCGGTATTCTGCGGCACATTGACGATAAACGAACTGTCCAGTGGATGGTGATTAACCACTTTCTGACTAGTTTCCTTGAATACGCAAGTCACTTCGCTGGATTTACGCGTTACTTCTCGCATCGGCGAATTCAACGAAGCCAAGCGCTCCTGCTCAACGCCATTTTCAACACTATGTTGATATTTCATGGTATCGAGTTGGCCGTTTTTCATAAAAATGACGGTACCCTGAAAGTTAAGGGTTTTCATCGCCCGATTCATGTTGTCCAGCCATTGCCTCGCCGTTACTTGGTCCTTATCGGCAGAAGCGCTTTGACAAATAATACATGGCAAAAAAACTTTTATAAATCTCACGCGCCTATTCCTGCCGATAGCCCGCCACCCGCGCATAGGGGTGCCCCGCCTGCACACTGTTTACATACAAGGAGTTATCATGGGCCTCGAGATAGCCCTTGAATCGGGCATGCATTTCCTCGGCCGATGCGTCATTGCCGTGGGCAACAACCTCTGCTGTGGAAAAAGGGTTATGCATTTGCTTATCCACTTTGCTACTCAACCAAACTGCGGCAAGCGCCACAGAAGCCGCAATCGCCAGACCGGCCTTTCGCCAGTTTACCGCAGCCTTTTTTCGGGGCAAGAAGTAAGTTGGTTCTTTCCTAACCTGTTCATGGATCTTATCCATAAAATCGCTACTAACGTGGGAATAGTGGCCACTTTTCATTGCTTGGCTAGCAATCTGATAGCGGCGCAGTTTGGCTTTCAGCAACCCGTCGTTCCGCACGGACGTCAGCAGCGACAGCCCCTGCTGACTATCCAGTTCGTCGTCTATGAATTGAGAAAGTTTTTCGTTAAGTTGTTCTGACATCAATACACCTTTAGTCGAGCAATGGGTTTAATTTTTGGTCTATCGCTTCGCGAGCCCTAAAAATCCGCGAGCGCACCGTACCGATGGGACAATCCATCGCTTCCGCGATTTCCTCGTAACTCATCCCTTCAAACTCCCTAAGCGTAATTGCAATCCGCATCTCTTCTGGTAACCTCTCGATAGCTGATTTAATGACCGCCACTATTTGTTCGTTCATTAACAGATTTTCGGGGGTCTCTATATCTTTGAGCTGTGGTGCGTTTTCTACTTGTTCGGCATCCTGAACATCAATCTCATAATCAAAATGGCGGCGAGAGCGAGACAACAAATAGTTTTTTGCTGTGTTGATCGCTATCCGGTACAACCAAGTATAAAAGGCGCTATCACCCCGAAAGTCTCCCAAGGCTCGGTAAGCCTTAATGAAGGTGTCTTGTGCTACATCCTGGGCTTCGCTTGGGTCCTTCACGTATCGGTTCACCAAGTGAACGATCTTGTGCTGGTATTTGATCACCAAAAGATCGAAGGCGCTTTTATCCCCTTGCTGCACTCGCAGCACCAGCTCTTGATCCAGATCTTCGGTATTCCTTACTTGTTCGTTCACTGCTCTATTTTGATAATTAAGCGGACAGAATTAAACCGCATTAGTTCTGGCAACACAAAAAAAATTACCGCAAGAATAAAACCAGATATTATTCAAAAATGGCAAAACTCATCATCTCACCGTAAAGTTGACCACATTGACAGCAATCCAACCTACTAACACGACAGACGCCTATTATGACATTCTTATCGCCGGTAGTGGCGGCGCAGGCCTAAGTCTTGCGTTGCACCTAGCAGACACCTATAAGGTGGCGGTGCTTGCCAAATTCGCGTTGACTGAATGCAGCACTTATTACGCCCAAGGTGGTATCTCCGCGGTATTCGACGAAGAATACGATTCCATCGAATCACATATCGAAGATACCTTGATCGCGGGGGCTGGCCTATGCGACCCGGATATCGTCAGACTAACCGTCGCTCAAGGCCGGAAAAGTATCGAATGGCTGCGTCAGCAAGGTGTGAACTTTACCGAAGAACGTACCGCCGATGGTGCAAAGCAATTGCATTTGAACCGCGAGGGCGGCCATTCGCATCGCCGCATTGTCCACACTGATGATGCCACCGGCAGAGCGGTATCGCTGTCTTTGATCGAACGCGCGCAGGCCCATCCGAATATTGCCTTACTGGAATACCATAACGTCGTTGAGTTAATTACCGCGACTAAACTGGGAGCCAGCGAACAACGAATTTGCGGTGCCTATGTGTTGGACAGCAAATCCGGAAGCATCAAATCGATAGCCGCCAAAGTGGTGGTGCTGGCGACCGGCGGCGCCAACAAGGTATATTTGTATTCGACCAATCCGCATATATCCAGCGGCGACGGTATTGCGCTGGCCTGGCGAGCCGGTTGCAGAATTAGCAACATGGAATTCATGCAATTCCATCCGACCTGCCTATATCACCCCACAGCACGTTCGTTTTTAATCAGCGAGGCGGTGCGCGGCGAAGGCGCGCACTTAATTCTGCCGGATGGCGAGCGTTTCATGCGTCGCTATGACGAGCGCATGGAACTTGCGCCGCGCGATATTGTAGCCCGTGCAATCGATAGTGAGATCAAGAAACACGGTATCGAATGCGTCTATCTCGACATCAGCCATAAATCGCGGGAGTTCATTCAGAAGCACTTCCCCACCATATATACGCAATGCCTGGAACTGGATATTGATATCAGCCAGCAACCGATTCCCGTGGTGCCGGCTGCACATTATACCTGCGGCGGCGTCTTGACGGACGCTGATGCACGCACCGACATTCCGGGCTTATACGCCATCGGCGAAGTGGCCTGCACCGGTTTACACGGCGCTAATCGCATGGCCAGCAACTCGCTATTGGAATGCCTGGTGTTCGCCGAACAAGCGAATCAAGACATCCGCCGCAGATTCTCTTCATTACCGGAACCTCTGCCGTTGCCGGATTGGGATGAGTCCAAAGTTGGTGATTCGGATGAGGAAGTGGTGATTTCGCATAATTGGGACGAATTGCGCCGTTTTATGTGGGACTATGTTGGTATCGTCCGCACCAACAAACGCCTAGAGCGGGCGCTGAACCGTTTGGTGTTGTTGAAAGATGAAATCGCAGAATACTACGGCCAGTTCCGCATCACCAGCGACCTACTGGAACTGCGCAATCTGGTGATCGTCGCCGAATTAATCATTCGTTGTGCGCAGCAACGCAAGGAAAGCCGAGGCTTGCATTACACTAAAGATTACCCGGTTCTTGACAACAGTCAGCCAGCTAAAAACACCATACTAACCCCAGAAAAACCCGTCTTAAAAACGCACTGACTATCCTTAGCCATCAGCTAAACGACCTATATACCGGTCGGATCTAACGCCTCCGACCGGCCAATCTATCAAAAACCGAACTTGCCCTTATCGGCAAGCCAATTCTCCCCGACTAAAAGGCTAATGGCGTTAGTCGCTTAGCTTAGGGATGCTTGGCAAGCTTTTTCATCAGTCCGTAGCTGACATATTTCTGACATATTCGCCCACTAGAATTCTCGGCCATACTCCTTTTTCCAGGACACTGAGCGATGATCGATGCTGAACGCATACTGCAAGAAACCTATCCGGACTTTAAATTAGGCAAGGACAATAAACTGGTCGTAAAAGCTTTAAAGAAACTGATTCACGAAGACGATTTCAATGACGTAATCCGCAAAAACCAGCATCTACGCGGCTTTGCCTTTCTGGACAAACTGCTGCATTTCTTCAAATTCAATTATCAAGTCAGCAACGACTGTTACAACAACATCCCATCGGAAGGCCGTTTACTGATTGTCGCCAATCATCCTATCGGCACCCTGGACGGACTTGCCTTGGTTAAATTGATTCGTTCCGTGCGGCCCGACGTGCGCATCGTCGCCAACCGGGTCTTGTCGCACATGGAGCCCTTGCAATCGATTTTTTTGCCGGTCGATGTGCTGTCCGATAAGAAAAAGCTAAAAGACGTTTATAAGGTGATGCTGGACGCGCTGGAAAACGAAGAAGCCATCATCTTCTTCCCGGCCGGCGAGGTTTCGCGTATCACGCCCAAAGGCATCCGCGACGGCGCTTGGCAATCCGGTTTTATCAAGTTGGCGCGCCGAGCGCAGTGCCCTATTCTGCCGATCTTTATCAAAGCCAAAAACTCGGCCTTGTTTTATAGCGCATCGACGCTCTATAAACCGCTGGGCACGATGTTACTGGTCAAAGAAATGTTCAACAAGAAAGGCCAAGAAATCAAATTCATGGTTGGCGCCCCGGTGCCCTACCAAGTCGTCGCCGATAGCGAGGAAACCAACAAACAGCTCAGCCAGCGTTTTCGCAAGCATGTGCAAAACCTGGGCAAAAAGAACAAACCGGCACTATTCGAAACCGTCGCTACTGTCGTGCATCCGTCCGACACCAAAGCTATAAAAAAAGCGTTGTATCAAGCGCGTTTATTAGGCGAAACCCGCGACGGAAAAAAGATTTTTTTATACCGATTCCAGGACGATTGCCCGGTAATGCGGGAGATCGCTCGCCTGCGAGAATTGACGTTCAGAACCGTGGAAGAAGGTACGGGTTTGGCGTTGGATTTGGATAAATTCGACATTTACTACAGCCACATTGTGCTGTGGGATGATCACGATCTGGAAATCGTCGGCGCTTATCGGGTCGGAGACGGCCCAGCTATCATGGCCAGCCATGGCATAGACGGCTTTTACACGCAAACCCTATTTGATTTGCGTAACGAATTTGAAGCTTATTTACCCTTCAGCATCGAACTGGGCCGCAGTTTCGTGCAACCGCGCTATTGGGGCCAACATAGCTTGGATTATCTTTGGTATGGCATCGGTGCGTATTTGCGCGAACGCCCGGACATCAAATATCTATTCGGCCCGGTCAGCATTAGTAATGCCTATCCGCAAGCGGCCAAAGAACTAATTATCGGCTTTTATCAACAACAGTTTGCCTCTGACTTACAACACACCAAGGCCAGAAGGCCGTTCGTGATATCCCAACAATGCAAAGCGTTCGCGGCGACCGAATTCAGTGCCGACTATTCCACCAGTTTCAAAATATTGAATAGCGAGCTAAAAAAATTGGGTGTCAAAGTCCCTACCCTGTATAAACAGTATGTGGAATTGTGTGTCGACAAGGGCTGCCATTTCGTAGACTTCAACATCGATCCAGACTTTAACAACTGTATCGACAGCCTGATCATGGTGGAAGTGGATAAAATCGCGCCCAAGAAACGCCAGCGCTATATCGAAAAATCGCTCGCCTGCTAGAAAATTATAATTTCATGGAAAATCGCTCATTCCCGGAGCTGGAGCAGCTGGAAATGCTGATCGAGCAATTCGGCGACCGCGCCCATTGCGAGATCGTCGAGGAGATCAACTATAAGGACAGGCATTTTCCCATTCATTGCCTCAGCCTGGGCTCGACCAGCCCGGATGTCCCGGTATTGGCTTTTTTCGGCGGCGTGCATGGCCTGGAGAAAATCGGCTCGGAAGTCATACTGGCCTACTTACAAACCATCCTGCAGCTTTTGGATTGGGACGAGGAATTTAACAATCGTTTGCAACATTCAAGACTGGTGTTCGTGCCCATCGTCAACCCCGTAGGCGTCTATCGAGGCACTCGTTGCAACGGTCATGGCGTGGATTTGATGCGGAATTCACCCATCGAAAGCGTAGGCAATACAAGGCTTTACAGCGGCCAACGTTTTAGCGCCAAACTGCCTTGGTATCGCGGCGACGAATCGAAAATGGAAAAAGAAGCCCAGGCTTTATGTAGAGTCGTCCATAAACATTTATTCGACGCACCGCTGTCAATCGCCATTGATCTACATTCAGGTTTTGGCATACACGACAGATTGTGGTTTCCTTATGCCTCATGTCAGACGCCATTTCCAGGCATCGCAGAAGCCTACGGTTTGAAACAGTTGTTTGATCGCTGCTACCCGCATCATTTTTATAAAATAGAACCGATGAGCCAAGAGTACGTGATCAGTGGCGACCTGTGGGATTATCTTTACGACGATTTTATCGATCGTCACGGCAAGCAGCGCGTGTTCCTCCCCTTGACTCTGGAAATGGGCTCATGGCTCTGGCTGCGCAAAAGCCCGACGCATCTATTTCAACGGCACGGCTTGTTCCATCCCTTGCTGCCGCATCGCCAACAGCGCATTATGCGCCGGCATCTCACCTTATTCGATTTCTTGTATCGCAGCCTGCTCTACCCGCAAAAATGGGCTAAATTAGGCGATCTACAGCAAGAACATAATAGGCAACAGGCTATGGGGCTGTGGTATGCCTAATTCAGTTGGACACCACTGGTTATTACTGCGTGGACTGTGCCGGGAGACAGCCCATTGGGGGAGTTTTCCAGATTTGCTGCAACTAAGCTATCCAGAAGCGACGATCAGCAGCATCGATTTACCTGGCACCGGTCGCTATTACCAAGGACAAAGCCCCGACAGCATTGAAGCAATAACGGCAGAAGTCCGTGGCCAGGCTTTGGCGGCAGGCTTATTGGCGCAACCAGTGACCGTATTAGCGCTGTCAATGGGTGCAATGGTGGCCTGGGAATGGCTGCAGCGCCATCCGCAAGAAATCGCGGCAGCCGCGCTGGTCAATACCAGCTTTGCCGGATTGAGTCCGTTTTATCGGCGCATGCGCTGGCAGAGCTATCGACAATTTCTCGGCCTCTTACTGGAACGAGATTTGTACAAACGAGAATTGGCAATTATAAAGCTGGTTAGCAATAGGGAAGATCACTACCTGGAAACGGCCAAGGCCTGGACAGCCATACAGCAAATACGACCAATCAGTTTGAGTAATTGTCTAAACCAACTTAAAGCAGCGGCCCAGTATGTGCCTGTCAATAGAAAACCGGAAGCAGGCTTGCTGATATTGAATGGCCGGGGCGACCGTCTAGTCGCACCGGTTTGTTCCGAAGCCATTCATCACAAATGGCAAATCGACATCTCCAAGCACACGTGGGCTGGTCATGATTTATGTTTGGACGATGGTGCCTGGGTGGCAAACCGTCTAAAACATTGGACTAACCAGCTTTCGTTTTAAACCTGAACACTATTTAATTTCGAACTCAGCTTTATTGCGACCGGAAGCCAGCAGTTCCTGCATCCATTTTGGCGCCAAACCGCGACCGGACCAGGTTAAGGATGCATCGTTAGGGCTGCAATATCTAGCCGCAACCTTACCGGTTTTTCTTTCAGACTTCTTATCGCCATCTTGAATGTCGACAGTCACGCCGATAGAAACCGCTAGTTCCTTTATCTGTGCAATTACTTCCTTACGTTTACTGGATTGTCTTTCTTTTAATGCTTTTTCAGCATTATCAATAACAGCCTGTAATTCGGCTTCGGAGAGTTTATTAAAGTCAGTCATATTTTCCTCGTTAATCAAAAAACGCAGGCAATTCTATCACCCAGCGTTTCTAAATAAAACTATTATTCGGCATTTACTAAAAAATTCGCCTCGGAATATACCTTGCCTTTTCTATCCGTCAACCGTACTTGCCATTCGCCTTTATCTTTGGCCGACAAGGTTTTACTAGACCAAACCTTGGCTATTTTATCTTTTATATCCAATTGTTTTTGATGCACGATTTGCCCGTTACGCGACCATTGATGAAACAAAGGCCTACCTCTCATGTTTTTTATCTCACTAAAATAAAAAACTTCCTGGGATTGATTAGGAATAACTCTCAACGGCGACTTAATCGGCTCACCAGGCTCGTTGTCCTTAGGCTTGTTATTTAATGATGCTCTGATAACCTTGCGATCCAAAATAATCGCTGCTGGCTTCCTGATAGTGTCAGATTTTTTAACAGTTTCAGAGTTAACCAATGCCTGATGCTCGGCAGTCGGCACCGTCTTTTCCTCTATCGCCGCCACTTGCTCTTTAACATTTTCCGTAGCCGGCGTATTAAAAGTTTGAACTTTTTCCGAGATATCGATCTGAGTATGAGTCTGCTCAACTTCGTCGCCAAACCATGAAATCAATACTAATATCAGCAACACCGCCAGCAAAACCGCAGTCAGTATCCTGCGAATATGCCAAACCGTTACTGTTTGCGGCTCAGCAGTTATGCCCGATTGCTTTTTATCATAATTAATTTTGATAACTACTTTATTATCAGCCATGTTTTTCCCGATATTTTATCAACCCAATGAAACTGGAATCACTTGATGCACTAGCCCGTTACGACACTTTGTCCTTGGTAATATAACATTTTAGTTCTAACATAATCGGTTCAACTTGCCGAAAACCTGGATGTTTGCATGAGTAGCCTGCTTAAACAATTCGAAGAGTCCTCCTCGTTATATGGAGGCAATGCCCATTTCATCGAGTACTTGTACGAGCAGTACTTGAGCAATCCGGAATCCATCAGCCCAAGCTGGCGACAGCGCTTCGATCACATTCGTAGCGGCGCCACCGAAGATACGCCGCACAGCGTGATTGTTGAACGCTTCGAAAAACTGGCGATAGCGGAACCAGGCAGGCTGGCCAGAATGCAGGGCTTTACCGAGCAAAGTGTCAAGAAGCAATCGGCAGTAGCCCGCTTGATCAATCATTACCGGGTCAAAGGCCACCAGATAGCCGCCAACAACCCGCTCGGTCAATCCCAAAGCATCCCCGCGGATTTAGAGCCTATATATTATGGTTTGACAGACGCGGACATGAGCACATTGTTCGACACCGGCGGCCTATGCGGCGTTGACCGTTTGCCATTAAAGGCCATCATTCAAACGCTTCATGAGATTTACTGCCGCAGCATCGGTAGCGAATACATGCATATTGTCGATGACGAAAAGAAGCGTTGGATCAAGGATAAATTGGAGGGTGCTAAACCGGACTTCAGCAGCCATCCTGAGAAACGCCAGTGGTTGTTGAAATTATTGATTGCCGCTGAAGGCCTTGAACGCTTCCTACATCGTAAATATGTCGGCCAAAAACGCTTTTCGCTGGAAGGCGGCGAGTCGCTGATTCCGGTACTCGACGAATTGATCCAGCGCGCCGGCGAACACAAAGGCAAGGAAATCGTGATCGGCATGGCGCATCGCGGTCGCTTGAACGTGCTCATCAATATATTGGGCAAAAGCCCGGCGGTACTATTCGGCGAATTCGAGGGCACCCATACTTCCTCGCCAGGCGTACTGACCGGCGACGTCAAATATCATCAAGGCTTTTCCTCCAATATCGCCACGCCGGGCGGCCCGATTCATTTGACGCTGGCTTTTAATCCCTCGCATCTGGAAATTATCAATCCGGTGGTGGAAGGTTCGGTAAAAGCCCGCCAAGATAGACACGGCGTCGACGGTTTCGAAGCAATTTTACCCATATTAATCCATGGAGACGCCGCTTTTGCCGGCCAAGGGATTGTGATGGAAACCTTGAATATGTCGGAAACGCGCGCCTTCTCCACCGGCGGCACCGTGCATATCGTCATCAACAATCAGATCGGTTTTACGACCAGCAACCCGTTCGACGCGCGTTCCACACTGTATTGCACCGACGTAGCCAATATGATTCAGGCGCCGGTATTTCATGTGAACGGCGACGACCCTGAAGCGGTAATTTTCGTCACGCAACTGGCGCTGGATTATCGTAATACCTTTCATAAAGACGTGGTAATCGATTTAATTTGCTATCGCCGCCACGGCCATAACGAGGCGGACGAACCGGCAGCTACCCAGCCGATGATGTACAAGTCGATCCGCGATCACCAGACCCCGCCGCAAATCTACGCTCAGAAATTGATCGCTGAAGGCGTTGTCACTGAAGACATCGTGCAAAAAATGGAGCAGGACTACCAACAATTGCTCAACGAAGGCCAACCGGTATCCCGCCCGATTATCGAAAACAACGTGTATTCCTATTCCGCGCGCTGGTTACCCTATCAAAACAAACACTGGGATACGCCTGCCGACACCTCGGTGTCATTAGAGCATATCCAGTTTTGTAACCAACGCCTGCAAAGTTTGCCGGACGGTTTTGAATTGCATCCGAGAGTCGCCAAGGTAATGGAAGACCGCAATAAAATGGCGGCCGGCGAAATCCCCATGGATTGGGGCTTCGCGGAAAATTTGGCTTATGCGACGTTGCTACTGGAAAACTTCAATATGCGCCTGACCGGCCAGGACATTGGCCGCGGCACTTTCTCGCATCGCCATGCTATTTTGCTGAATCAGGCCAACGGTGAGAACTACATTCCACTCAAACATCTGAGCGAAAACCAGGGTCGAGCGCAAATCTTCAACTCGCTGCTTTCGGAAGCTGGGGTTTTGGGTTTTGAATACGGTTACAGTTCCACTGAGCCCAATAAGCTGGTGATCTGGGAAGCGCAATTCGGTGATTTCGCCAACGGTGCCCAAGTAGTAATCGACCAATTCATTTCCTCGGGCGAAACCAAATGGGGCAAGCTAAGCGGCTTAGTGATGCTACTGCCGCACGGTTTTGAAGGCCAAGGCCCAGAACACTCCTCGGCTCGCTTAGAGCGCTATCTTCAGTTATGTGCCGACCACAATATTCAAGTTTGTGTGCCCACCACACCGGCGCAAATTTTTCATCTGCTGCGCCGGCAAATGTTGCGCCAGTATCGTAAGCCGCTTATCGTAATGAGTCCGAAAAGCCTGCTGCGCCACAAACTAGCGGTATCGACACTGAGCGATTTGACCCATGGCGAATTTTTGAACGTGATTGGCGAACAGGACGATATCGATCCCTACCATGTCACCCGCATCGTGCTGTGCGCCGGCAAGGTATATTTCGATTTATTGGAGGCCCGCCGCCTGGATCAAGAACAACTGCGCCATGTCGCGATTATTCGGATCGAGCAGCTCTATCCGTTTCCGAACGAACAATTCAAGCGCGAAATCGACAAATATCCGAATATCGAACACATTGTCTGGTGTCAGGAAGAACCGAAAAACCAAGGCGCCTGGTACCAAAGCAAGCACCATTTTTTCGATTTGCTAGATAAGAACATTCCAATCAGTTATGCCGGCAGAGTCGCGTCAGCATCACCTGCGGTCGGTAACTATAAAACCCATCTTAATGAACAACGCGCAGTGGTAAACACAGCGCTCTATGGCAGCAATGAAGGAAATACACATGAGCTTTGAAATTCTGGTCCCCAGCTTACCCGAATCCGTATCAGACGCCACCTTAGTCGCATGGCACAAGCAAGCCGGCGAATGGGTCAACGAAGGCGACAATCTGGCCGATCTCGAAACCGACAAAGTCATCCTAGAAGTCCCAGCACCCAAATCAGGGACTCTGGTGGAACTGGTGGTTCAAGACGGCGAAACTGTCGTCGGCGGTCAACTGTTGGCCAAACTAGACGCCCAGCAAGCGAAGCCCGCGCCAGTAACCGAGAAAGCCGAAGACGCCATACTCAGCCCTTCGGTTCGCAAACTCGTCGCGGAAAAAGACCTTGACCCGCAAGCCATCGCCGGCTCCGGAAAACATGGCCGGATTCTGAAAACCGATGTTTTGGATTTCTTGAACGAACAAGGTAAAGACACCCAAGCTTCTCCCACGCCAGCGCCTGTGACTACACCGGTAGCGGAGACGCACTCGCCGTTGTCGGCCACAGCCGTCGCCAGCCTGCGCCCGGAACAACGGGTGCCGATGACCCGCTTGCGCGCCAAAGTTGCGGAACGTTTGCTGCAAGCCCAGCAAAGCGCAGCGATGCTGACCACCTTTAATGAAGTTAATCTTAGTGCCGTCATTGATCTGCGCAATCACTATAAAGATCGTTTCGAAGCCAAGCACAGCATCAAGCTGGGTTTCATGTCCTTCTTCGTGAAGGCTTCGATTGAAGGCTTAAAACGCTTTCCGGCCATCAACGCCTCAATAGACGGCAGCGACATCATTTACCACGGCTATTACGACATCGGCATTGCCGTCACCACGCCGCGCGGCTTGATCGTGCCGATTTTGCGCGACGCCGATCAACTGGATTTTGCCGGTATAGAGAAAGGCATCCACGATTTCGGCAACAAAGCCCGTAACGGCTCGATCAGTGTTGAAGATCTCAGTGGCGGTACCTTTACCATCACCAACGGCGGCATCTTCGGCTCCATGTTATCCACGCCCATTTTGAACCCGCCACAATGCGCGATTTTAGGTATGCACGCCATTAAGGACAGACCGGTGGTGGAAAATGGTGAAATCGTGATTCGTCCTATCATGTACCTGGCCTTATCCTACGATCATCGTTTGGTGGACGGCAAGGAAGCGGTGCAATTTTTGGGCATCATCAAGGAATGTCTGGAAGCACCAGCGCATTTATTGCTGAATATTTAGATACGTCAAATCGGAGCTCCCGCGAAAGCGGGAGTCCAGCCAACCAGCTACCTACTTAGCATGCGTTACACCCTAATCCCCGTCACAGCCTATCAACAAAACTGCACCTTATTGGTCTGCGAACAAACCAATAAAGCCGCCTTGGTCGATCCGGGCGGTGATCTCGATGTATTATTAAAGGAAGTTAAAAAACAAGGCGTGGAGTTGGAGTCGATCCTGGTAACCCACGGCCATCTCGATCATGTCGGCGGCGTGGCCGAGTTGGCCGCAAAGCTCTCTCTGCCGATCATCGGCCCGCATATTGAAGATGACTTCTGGATCAAGGCCCTGTCGGAACAATGCCGAATGTTCGGCTTTCCGCAATCGAAAAGCTTTACGCCGCAGCGCTGGCTGAACGATGGTGATACGGTAAAAGTTGGCAACGAAGTGTTGCAGGTGATTCACTGCCCCGGCCATACGCCCGGCCATGTGGTGTTTTTTAGCGCGGAACAGGGTTTGGCGTTGGTTGGCGATGTGTTGTTCAAGGGCTCGATAGGCCGCACCGATTTCCCAAAGGGCGATCATCAAACCTTGATCGATTCGATTGAATTAAAACTATGGCCATTGGGCGAAGACGTGAAATTTATCCCTGGCCACGGCCCGATGTCTACTTTTGGCGCAGAAATGCGCAACAACCCCTACGTCGGCGCTTACCGCTAAAGGCAACTAGGGGCTGCACTCCAAGCGATGAAACGCTTTAATCCGGCTTGCGCTCCATTCTGGTCGGTCTGACAAATTTTTGTCTGGAAGATTGACCCACCAAGTCGCTCAACACCGCCTTATCCAAAGTCCGTAAAAACTGCTCAATCGCACCGCCCAATATTCCTATCAGCCCACAACCATTCTCCAGTGCGCAGAGGCCCTGTTTTTTGGGGTTAAAGCATTCGGCGATATGGAAGTGACCCTCCATCTCCCTGACTACATTGCCCACGCTGATGTCCCGCGCTGGCCTCGATAAGCGGATGCCGCCTCCTTTGCCGCGCACAGTTTGCACAAAACCTTTTACACCCAGTTTGTGTACCACCTTCACCAGGTGGTTTCTGGAAATGCCGAAAAAGTCGGCTAATTCAGTAATTGTCACCCGATTTTCGGCGTTGATCGCCAGATAAATTAAGACGCGCAGCGCGTAATCGGTGTGTGCAGTCAATTGCATGTGTTTGAACTCAATTTGAATGAAATGTTAACGGCGTTTACACCGGCTAAAACCTGACATTTTAAGATTGTGTAACGCGAAGCAGAACAAGCCCTCTTCATCAGGCGAGAGAAATTTTTCGAAGTTTTGGCAGAGTTTTGCGATTCGCTGAATAGTTACATCATGTCTAGCAAATGTAAGCTTGATCCAGTCTCTTGCCCTGTCCGATTTTCCGCGTAACAATTATCCTTTTTGTTGGTTTGCGTTTACGCCGAGTTCAAAATCAGCGGCGAACCGTTCTGGATAAAAATATGCAGCGTTGTTACTATGGCCTACCATGTTAGTCTCGACAGTCATTTTAACGATTATTGGCTGCCGCTGCCGCTGTTAATGAGCCTTGCCTAAGCCTGCATCGGTCTCCGACGCATACATTGCGTTCACAGGCTTCTGGACTGGCTGACTTATCTAAGACTTCTCGCTAAACAGGTTTTGTTTACCATTCTCGGCGCTGTAATCGCTCTGGCATAGTCTGAATCGTCGTGCGGATCTTTTGTGACTGTGCGCTTGGGGGTTGTACTTGGGACTTGGAGAAAAATCGCGACGAAATGTTTTGACCTTGCTAATTCCCCACCTCGAAAAACTGGGGGAAGGGAGATTTTCTAAATGCAACCTTCGCGATCAGTGTGTACCGTGAAAATACCTTTCCGGGGGTGAGGCGCCTCGACTAACCCGCATTTGGGGCTGAACTGTTGGGTCTGGAAGCAGATGGACATCAAATACTCCGCTGGAATGGCAATGCTAGTGAGGTAATCTCCGGCACCGGAATTGAGGCGGACACGGCAAACGAATCCGCCCTTTTTGCTTTACCTCAAGCCGGCGAACACTGCGAGCAAGCGGTTGGCCTGGCAAATCTCTCGCCAGCTTTTTTCGCCGCGCTAGTCACATTACTAATAGAACCCAGGTAATAAATTGCCTCTTTCGCAGGTAGCAACGAACAACCGGATTTATGAATCAGGTGATCGCCGTTCTCCTGCGCGCTTATCTCAATAAAATACTCTGCCATTGTCTATTCCTCTAACTATCGGATGTATGAACATCGGTTCGAACCGGTCGAACCGCTTGAAAGATCGAACTTATGTAGGTCGTCGAACATTCGGCGTGAGCGATGTAATGAAAATGACAGGAATAACGGTGAATTCAGGCCACTTCACAGCTCAGTAAGCTGCAAAGCAGAATACATACCAGAAAACAGTATAAATTCGCGTTGGATCATGAAGAATCCGGCCTCGGGAGCTGATTTGATGCTGTCCCCTATAAAATTAAGGCAAACAGTCGAAACGTTCTTGGATCAATACAGACGCAGATAAGCTGAAAATTCAGGAATCCTATCGCGCAACCTGAACGACTGAACTGGTTTGAAATTGCCAACTTTTCTGTTGTCACTATTCCCCCCCACCCTTCCTGACCATCATTCCCTTACTTGGGTTATAACCCACGATAGCCGCCCCCATAAACAGCAAAAAGGCGCTGCCGGTAAAGAGCAAAGCCTGTTGATTAAACTGCTGGTACAAAGCAAAACGGATTAGTTCTACCGCTTGCGAGAACGGGTTGTATTGGGCAATGGTATGTAACACCTCGCTGGACTCTTTGATTTTCCAGAGCGGGTACAAAGCCGTTGACATAAAAAATAGCGGGAAGATCACGAAGTTCATTACTCCGGCGAAGTTCTCCAATTGTTTGATAAACGAAGATAGCAACAAACCCAGTGCGCCGAGCATCATGCCGCTCAAGACCAGTGCCGGCAAAATCCAGAGATAGCCCATAAGCGACGCTTGAATATCATATAACCAGGCGATACCCAAAAACGCATAGGATTGCAGCACACCGACCGCAGTACCTGCAATCAATTTGCTGCACAACAAAAACCAGCGCGGCAGCGGACAGACCATCAACATTCGCATGCTGCCCATCTCCCGGTCGTAAACCATCGATAGCGAGCTTTGCATGCCATTGAATAATAGGATCATGCCGAGCAGACCGGGTGTGATGTAGACCTCATAGAGAATATAGGTCTCGTAGGGCGGCGCAATGGCAATACCCAACGCGGCGCGGAAGCCGGCCGCAAATACGAACAGCCAAACGAGTGGCCGCACCAAGGCAGACACAAAGCGTTCACGCTGATGTAAAAAACGTAGCAGCTCTCGCCCGACAATGCCGACCGTCGCCCGCCAGTAATGTAAAACTCTCATGTTTGAGGTCCTTTATGTCCTTAAGGGTACTGGGTCAGTTTTTGGAATACCTGGCCTGGATCGGCCCATCCGGTGGTCTGCAATATCTCCGAGAGTCTGCCGCTGGCTTTCACCTGTCCTTTATGCAAGACAATCAAGCTATCGTCGGCAGCTATTTCGTCGATCAAATGCGTCGCCCAGAGCACTGCTAATTTCTGCTGTTTAACCAAGTCATGCACATGGCTGACAATAGCCTCACGGCTTGGCATATCCAAACCTACGGTCGGCTCGTCCAACAACAGCAAACTGGGCTTGTGTAGCAAGGCTCTCGCAATTTCCACCCGGCGCTTGTGACCGCCATTCAGTTGCCGGACCTTCTCGGCGCGCCGTTCGAACATACTCAAGCGCTCCAGCTCTTCTTGGATACGCTTGTCTGAGGCCTTGCGCCCCATACCATGTAAGGCTGCGTGATAGCGCAGGTTTTGCGATACCGACAAGTCCGGGTCCAGCGTAGTCTGCTGAAATACCACCCCCAATCGCGCCAAGGCTTGCAGACTTTGCTTTTTAATATCAAAACCGCAAAGCTGTATGCGCCCCTCTCTGGCATCGTAAAGCCGGGTAATCAAAGAAAACAGCGTGCTTTTTCCGGCGCCGTTAGGACCGAGCAAGATTGTGCATTCACCCGCTTGCACATTAAAGCTTACAGCATCCAAGGCCTTTTTCGCGCCGTAGGCAAAGGTCAGATTTTCAACTTCCAAGGCCACTTCGGTCATGGTCTAACCGCCACACCCCAGGGATACCGACCCACTGCTACCGACTTGATAACCCTGTGATTTTCCAGGTCGATGATCGAAACGTCGTTACTGACGCCATTGGTCGTGTATAAGCGTTTCTGATCCGGCGAGAACGCTAAGTTCCACACCCGTTGCCCGACCAATAAAAACTTCTCCACTTTGTAAGTTTGGGCATTGATCACCGCAACGCGATTGGCAGGCCCCAAGGCCACATAACCGTAGCGGCGCTGCTTATCAATCGCTATCCCGACCGGCTGAATTTGATCGCTGCTGACGCCTTGCACCTCCAGCTTGAGGTTCTGCACGACCTGCTTGGTGGCAGCGTCAATGATGGTCAAAGTACCGGCCATTTCGGATGTCGCCCACAGTTGCTGGCTATCGTCGGTGAACGTCACGGCACGCGGACGCGGATCGACGAGCGTATTGTCGACAATCTGCCGGGTATTGGTATCGATCCAGTGCAGCATATTCGTAGTTTCAGAAGCGCTGATCGTCCATTTATTATCCGGGCTGACGCTAATGCCTTCAGGCTCGACCCCAACCTTGACTTTGCCTACGGCTTTTTTTGCCGATATGTCGATCACTGTCACTTCCGCGTCGTCCTCGTTGGATACGTACATCAGCTTGCCATCCGGACTGAGCGCAAAAGTTTCGGGATCTTCGCCGGACGGCAACTTGCCGGTTTCCTTCAGTGTTTCGGAGTCAAGCATGCGGATGGTGTTGTCATCGCTGGTAGCAACGAACAAGGTCTTACCATCTTGACTAATCGCGATACCGCGCGGGCGCTGACCGACCGGTACGGTTCTCACCAGCTTGCCATCGATAGGATCCAGCACGGCAATAGCATTGTCTTTTTCCAGCGTGACGAATACGGTTTCCGCTTGCACGGTGGCTGCAAACATGACCGCGGCCAGTCCGGCCATTTTTATCGGATGCATAAACTTTTCCTTGGAGTACCTGATCTTATTTTAAGTATTTTTTCTCGTTCAAAAGGGTAGTGTTTCAATAACAAACCGACGCTGCTCGGTTTAGACACAAACCAACCTTAACGTTAATGGCATTAGGCAACAACTGTCATCCACTTCAAAGGGGGAAGTTTAACCCGAAGCGTCACGGGATTTCATCCTTTCGCTGGCCGGGAATATAGGCATGACATTGATAGCAATAAAGGTCAAAGCAAATGCGTAGATTGACGAATCAATAGTGAATAAGCGCTTTTAGTAGAAAACCGCATAACCCTGTACGCTAGAACAATACCCGACCAGCTACTAACAGGGCGAAGATATGCTCAATAATCGCCAGTTGTTATTTAAATCACAGATTCTGACAAAGAAAGTTGGCAAGCAGCTTAATTTTGACGTGTAAATCACGCAACTAACCGTTGATCTTTGATGAAAATCAACAAGGAGCATGGCAATGAAAATTTATTTTATAACGGAAGAAAATCTGGAAAACATCGAGCAAAAGCACGACTCGCTGTGTAAAACGGGCGCCATGTGCGATCTTATGTTGGATATCGCGGCCCACGCTGATGATTTTCAGACCTTCGATGCGGCCCTGGAACTCGCCAACTGCGAGCTGGATAGATTAGAACTGTTTTTCGATAGCTATGATTTGGTTTAACGGCAAATAACCGCTTTTAAACCTCGCCATCTCCGCTCATAGTGGAATCCTCATCGACAAGACGCCGGTTTGCAGGGGAATCCGAGAAACTGCCTCTAAACCCGAAACTGCAAATCAATGCCGATTCTGCGTGCGCCAATTTTCCACTATACCTTCCACATCCAGATCATCCGGGCCTTCGCGCCAACTGGTGTAATAGTCAACGTCGTTGCTTTTCGGCTCTGGATTGGGCCGATAAATTTGCACCCGGGTCGGTAGTGGCGCCGCTTCGCCGAGCACCAGCGCTTCACCTCGACCGAGCGAGCTGAGAATATCGGTCAAGTCTCCTTCCGCCTCAGGCACTAAACCCCGAATATATTGCTGATCGTCCGGGTTGGTGGTGCGCAGGCAAATAAATGAGCTACATTGCGCCAACATGGTTTCCGACAATTCGGTAGGCCGCTGGCTGACCACGCCGATAGACACCCCGTATTTGCGTCCCTCCTTGGCAATCCGTTCCATCATTTTTTTGGTGCCGTCGAATTGTCCACCCTTTTCGCGCGGGATATAGGCATGCGCTTCCTCACAAATCAAGGTGATAGGAAACTCGCGGCGGCGCGGATTCCAGTAGTTAAACTCATACGCTAACCGTCCGACTTGCGCCGACACCGCAGGCCGTACGTCGGTCGGTACGGAGCTGAGATCGACTACGGTGATGTTGGCCTTCTTTTGCCCCAAGCCCACGAACTGTCTGAGTAAATCCGCCATGCTGGCCGAGTTGTTGCGTTTTTTTGGTTTTAGTAAAAAGTCGTAACGCACATCATTGAAACGGCTCTGCATGGTCACCAGAAATTCATCGAATTGGCCGAATAGCGCGCCCTTGGTTTTGCCAAAATCCTTGCGCTCCTCGTTGGCGGCTTTGAATTGCATGTACATTTCCGCCAGCGAAAAATAAATCGGCGTGTCTATCGATACCACGCCTAGGCCAATGGCTTTGGCTTCCTTGCGTTTCAACTGCTGCAACACCTCGCGCATGAAAGACATCTGCATAGAAGCCCCCCTGTCCTCGCGATCGATAAATAAATCAACCAGCTCAGCGTAAGACATCATCCAATAGGGCATTTCCATATCCATCGCATCAACGTAATTGACTTGCTCGGCTGGGAATGCCGATTCGATGCCGCCGTCCGGGCGCTTCCAGCAATACTCCCCATGCAGATCCAGCATGATCATATGGGTTTTCGGCATCGCCCGCATCGTGTGCTGAATCAAACTGGTCACGGTCCAGGATTTACCGGAACCGGACTGGCCGATAATCGCAAAATGCCGACCGAACAGTGCTCGCGGGTCCAGGCTCAGGTGATAATCCTTATGACTGGCTAACTGTCCAATGAAAAATTCGTAATCGCGGAATTTAGAAAAAATCGCGTTGATTTCACTGAGTCCTACCGCATACACGGCAGCGCCTGGGGTTGGATAATGCCGTACACCGCGGATGAACACGTTTTTATCGCTTAACTCACCAACCGGGATTAAAGCAATAAACCGATCCGTTGCGCGATTGCCTGCAGCGTCGAAGCGGTCACGCTCCCACATTTTGAATACCAGCGCCAGCACGCCGATATGCGATTGGCGAATCACCACATAAGACCCTATATGTCCAGCCAGTATTTCGTCATCACCGAGTTTGATGATGGGCGCGGCTGTGGCATGCTCTTCCGCGATGCGAGCATCCATGCCGTCACCTCTAACTTCGGTTAAGTGACCGATCAGGATATTTTGCGTTTGCTGCGTCATGATGTCCTCGTTGGTAAATCCAGTGGACTAAGCTTAGACGATATTTCAAGTCCATCCCCGGCGCGGCAGTGTATCGACCCGTCCAAGGCAGAGCAGGGGTTTTGCGCCAAAATAGTCAACAAATCACAACAAACGCTACAACAAGTCGCTTAGCCCTGCTGAGTAAGCCATTGAACATTTAGCACTTTTGGCTGACAAAGGCTTACGGTCTGATTATTGCTTTGATCGAACCAGCATCATTTAATATGACACACGAGGTGAATATGAAAATCGGCGTACCCAAGGAAATCAAACCTAACGAAAACCGAGTATCGGTGGTACCGTCCGGCGTTGCCGCCTTAGTCAGCGCAGGACATAGTGTCACAATGGAAAGCGGTGCCGGCATTGGCGCCGGCTTCGAAGATGCACTATACCAAGCGGCAGGCGCTAATCTAGTCGATGGTCCCGAATCGGTTTGGGCCTCTGCGGAGATGATCATTAAGGTCAAGGAGCCGATAGAGCCGGAATGGTCGCTGATTCGGCCCGGCCAAACGCTATTTACCTATTTCCACTTTGCCGCCAATCGCCCGTTAACTGAAGCACATCTAGCCTCTGGTGCGACTTGTATCGCCTATGAAACCGTGCAACTGCCTTCCGGCGAATTACCCTTGCTCACCCCAATGTCCGAAGTAGCCGGCCGGCTAGCCGTTCAAGAAGGCGCGCATTATCTGGAAAAACTCTATGGCGGTCGCGGCATGTTACTCGGTGGCGTACCCGGCGTGTTACCGGCCAAGGTCTTGATTTTGGGCGGTGGGGTAGTCGGTACGCAGGCGGCAAAAATGGCGGCGGGATTGGGTGCGCAAGTTACGGTGGTGGATTTGTCCTTGGACCGGCTGCGCCAACTCAGCGATATTTTGCCGGCGAATGTACAGCTGCTGTTTTCCAGTCGGCACGCTATTCTCGAGCAAATCCGCACGGCAGATCTGGTCATCGGCGGCGTACTGGTCACAGGCGCAGCCGCGCCCAAGCTGATCCGAGCCGACGATTTAAAATTGATGCAACCCGGCGCTGTGATCGTCGATGTAGCGGTAGACCAAGGCGGCTGCGTGGAGACTACTCATCCTACCACCCACGCCGATCCGATTTATATCATCGATAACGTTGTGCATTATGCAGTTGCTAATATGCCCGGCTCGGTACCGCGCACCTCGACACAGGCCCTAACCAACGCCACTCTGCCCTATGCCCTGCAACTCGCCAACAAAGGCTGGCAACAAGCGCTTAAAGACAATTCGGCTTTGCTAAAGGGACTGAACATCGTGGCCGGCAATGTGACGTGCCAGGGCATTACCGATGCTTTTGGCTTTAATTATCTGCCGCCGGATCAATTCCTGAACTAAACGAACATCGCAACCGCCCAGAATAAGCCTCTAAACCCATGTCTTCTGTTTAACCGGTAAAGAACCTATTTGCACTGAGATGGTGGCGCCATCCCATGATCATCTATTGCCACGCCATAATCGAGCAGCGATGCTCCAGAGCGTGGTTAATAGCACTGCTCATGGCCACAAAAAAAGGGGCCTTACGGCCCCTCTCGTTTACCTGACTGATAAGACTCAGTTAAAGCTAGAACCTGGTGTTCCGGGCAAATGCGGCATAGTTTGCGCAGGAAACTCCCCAGTAAGCGCATTCAAAAACGCCACAATGTCGGCAACGTCGGCATCTGACAATTCTTGATTCAATTGCAATTTACCCATTAACCAGACAGCTTTGTCCAAGGTTTTAACCGAACCGTTATGCATGTAAGGTGCGGTTAGCGCCACGTTACGTAATGTCGGGACTTTCCAAAGGTGCTCATCGGCTGGCTTTTTAGTGACTTCAGCTAAGCCTTTGTCTTTTTGGAAGTGGTATTGCGCTTCGAAATAGCCGTTGGAGTTAATAGGGAATTTTTGGAATGCCCCTGGGCCGTTAAAGGCGGGACCACTGTGGCAACTGGTGCATCCCAACTCGACAGCTTTTTTAAGGCCGCGCTCTTGCTGCTCGGTCAGAGCTTCTTTATCACCTTTGACATATTTGTCATAAGCGCTGTTCGGCGTAATCAAGGTTCTTTCGTATGCGGCAATCGCTTTAGTGGCATTGTCTTTTGTAATCACATCGGAGTCGCTACCGAAGGCCACTTCAAAGGCATGTCGATATCCTTTAATAGTTTTTAACCGCGCAACCACGTCGTCCCAGCTTTTCATACCCATTTCGATTGGGTTAGTCACAGGACCCGCCGCTTGAGCTTCCAAACTATCGGCCCGACCATCCCAAAACTGGACTTTATTAAAGGCGGCGTTCCACACAGTCGGCGCACTGCGACCGCCGGTTTGCCCATTGACACCCATGGAGTTTGGCCGATTATCTTCGCCGCCCAACATAGTATTGTGGCAAGACGCGCAAGATACGGTGCCCGTAGAAGACAGACGCGGATCGTGATAGAGCATTTTACCCAATGCCACCTTTTCAGCGGTGGTGGGGTTATCGGCCGGCGCAGGGGCAGTAGTCGGTAGCGCATCGGCGGCCATAACCGACATCGAACCAGTCAGTGCGATCGCAGAAACCAGCAAACGAAATTTAAACATGAGATCCTCCTAAATAATTATAGTTAGCCAAGGGCTACCGAATTGTAAGATATTGCCGCTAGGCAGGTAAATTAAATTGCATGGCCAACTAAGGTAAGATGCAAAATCGGCAGTGCGAAAGAAGTGTCGGGCTTATGGATAGCCCAAACCGAAGGCGCCAAGTTCTGGTTACCGGCGATGAACGATTTGAAGAATCGCGGCTTGCAAGCCATCTTAATTGCCTGTGTCGAGGGCTTTCCTGAAGCGATTGAAACCCTCTATCCACAGGCTGCCGTCCAACTGTGTATCGTCCACTTGGTCGGCACCTGAACTATGTCCGACAGTTGGAAGAAGCGTAAACAGATCGCCGGCGATCTCAAGCGAATATACCCATCAGCCGATACCTGCCAATTGTTCAAATTTGACGACGTAATTGGGATAGGATCCTTCCACTCCTCGACTATCCGCCGGAGATACCCCGCATCATTTACACCACTAAAACCATCCATTCGGTGAACATGAGTCTGCGAAAAATCAGCAAGAATAGCGGCTCATTTCCCAGTTACTAGGCCTTGTAGAAATGATTCTATTTGGCGCTGATGAATATTAGTCAAAAATAGACAAAGCCTTCACATGACTGGAAAGCCGCTTGAATCGGTTTCGCATTCTGTTTGAAGACCGGATGCCTAATCGATAACTAAATCCCGCTCACACAAGATTCAGGACACCCGCATGAATACAAGGCGGAAAATAGTTTATCAATCAAACACAATTACTAGATTATTCAATACTTACAAAAGATTTCCTGATTACGTATAAGCTTCAGCCGAAACTGAAATCGTGTGATCCTATGAGTTATAAAGGTCGCGTCGCCCCGGCATACCCTCTGGGGCACAAGTGGATTGCCGGGGTCCAAACTGCATGGATGCGAGCCGGGAATCACTCTGCTCACAATTGGCCCGGTACATGCGTGTACGCTGGATACCGGCAATCCACTTGTGCCCCAGAGGGTATGCCGGTATGACGGTTATTTGAAGGGTCTTCCATACGGCTGAAACTCATAAGTAATCAGGAAAGATTTATATCAGACATTTCTATAATTCTTGCCTACTGTAAATTATGCAATGCGGAAAAACATTTTTACGTTCTTCTGTTTTCAAATATCCGTATCAGGCAATCAACAGCTGTCTCAATCACCATGAATAGCAACATACCCGTACTCCTTTTGTAATTGTTTGACACTATTTCTCACGAAAGTCGCTTCCTCAGCACTCTACTTTGCTGCTCGACTTCAGCGCATAAAGCCCAGTCATTTTTCATCGGCAAAGCCCACTGTCTAGCTCTAATCAAAAACCAATCTTTTTCAATATCTTCGGGCGCTTAGAAAAGGTATTTGTGTTAAAGAAACCTCTAGCACAAAGCGTTTTTCCGCTATTAAGAATCTTCGTTCCTTGAGACAGTGAATGACAGTAAAACCAAGCAACTGATTGCGCTAACTCCAAGAAACTTATACAATCGCCGGCTGAACATTAGGAGAGATGGCCGAGCGGTCGAAGGCGCACGCCTGGAAAGTGTGTATACGGCAACGTATCGAGGGTTCGAATCCCTCTTTCTCCGCCAATTAAGCATCCACCAAGATGCAAAAGACTAAAAACCCGCAAGTCATTGGGCTTAGCGGGTTTTTTATTGTCCAACGACGTACAACCGAATCTATTGGAGTTCGGGGTTAAGTGGGGGCAGCTGACTTTCCCAAGTAAGAGTTACCCCCAAAATGCTATCCGACACCGCCTGCAGGAACGAGAAGACCAGCGCCGACAAGCCTTTCAAGCTGGCTGATGAAAAGGGGCTTTTCCTGTTATTGCAGCCCCAGGTAAATGGTTGGGGTAAGTGGTAGCGGTTTAAATACCGATTTGGAGGTAAGGAAAAATCTCTGTCGATTGGGACTTACCCCAAAATCAGCCTGAGCCAAGCCAGAGAAAAACTCTACCAATTCCGCAAGCAGATCCCGAACAATATAGGCCCTGGCATAACCCGCAAGATCGAAAAACCCGGCAGTGCCGAAAACATTCTGGCCGCTGTCGCCAAAAAATTCAACGAAGCCAAGCGGAAGAAATGGCGTACCAGCCACCTTGCCCAAATTGAGCCATGTTTTGCGCGTGATGTTTTCCCCGGTTTGGCAGTAAAGCTTAACTGCCCAATACCACCCTGACCTCGTGCTGCTTTCCGTCGTCAACCAGTTGGATACCATCGCCTGGCGCTTGATCGGCACCATCCAGCGCTAGGCTGGCAATGCCTTGCATCGCGCCATTCGGGTTATCAACTTGGATTTGGTAAACACTGCTGCCATGCTGATAAGTCATGCTGAAGCTCTGCCAGGCTCTGGGTATGCAAGGCGCGAACAGCAAGCGGTCACCGCGCACCTGCAAACCCAACACAGATTCCAACCCGGCCCGATAAAACCAACCGGCGGCACCTGTGTACCAAGTCCAGCCGCCGCGCCGGGCGTGCGGCGCTTCGGAATAAATATCCGCGGCTATGACATAGGGCTCCACCTTATAGGCATAAACCCCGGTGCGACTGGTGGTGCGTTTGATCGGGTTCAGCATGCGCAACAGTTCGACAGCTTGATCGCCTTCACCCAGCATGGCGTAGGCAATCACCGACCAGATCGCCGCGTGGGTGTATTGCCCGCCGTTCTCGCGGATGCCGGGCGGATAGCTTTTCACATAGCCGGGATCGCGGTCGGTTTTATCGAACGGCGGCGTGAACAACAACACCAGATCGTCGCCGTAGCGCACCAGATATTCGCGTACCGACTCCATTGCCCGCCGCGCCCGTTCCGGGTCGGCAACCCCGGCGATGACGCCCCAGCTTTGCGCAATTGAATCGATGCGGCATTCGGCGTTAGTTGCCGAGCCTAGCGGCGAACCGTCATCAAAATAGGCGCGCCGATACCAGGCGCCGTCCCAGCCCTCCGCTTCGACGGCAATGCGCAATTGTCCGGCATGCTCAAGCCAACGTTTTGCCCGCTCGTTATCGCCGCGTTTTTCGGCAATGGCGGCGAAATCAGACAGGGTTTTTATCAAAAACCAGGCCAGCCAGATACTCTCGCCCTGCCCTCGATTGCCGACCCGATTCATGCCATCATTCCAATCGCCGCTGCCGATCAGCGGCAAGCCGTGCGCGCCGGTGGCTAAGCTTAAATCCAGTGCCCGCGCGCAATGCTCGAATAGGCTGGCCTTTCGCGCGGTTTCGGTAGGATGAAAATAGGCATCATCCTGTTCTGCCGCTAACTCCGGCCCTTCCAAAAATGGCAATAGTTCTTCTAACACAAGACTATCGCCACTGACCTCAAGATAATGCCCTACCACAAACGGTAGCCAAACCCGATCGTCGGAAAACCGGGTGCGCACGCCGCGACCGGTAGGCGGATGCCACCAATGCTGCACGTCGCCGGGCTCGAATTGGCGGGCGGCGGCGCGCAAAATATGTTCCCGGGTCAAATCCGGCCTGGACACCGCCAATGCCATGCTGTCTTGCAATTGATCGCGAAAGCCAAACGCGCCGCCCACCTGATAGAACGCCGCCCGCGCCCACATTCGACAACTTAAGGTTTGGTACAACAGCCAGCTGTTTAACAGTACATCTAGCTCGCGATCCGGGGTTTTAACTTGCACCTTGCTTAGCATAGTCTGCCAAGACTGTGTAACCTCGGCAAATGCTGTTGCAACCTCGACCGCGCGCTGCCGGCGAATCAATTCCACCGCATGCGCTTTGTCCTTGCCCTGCCCCAGTAAAAATACGATCTCGATACTCTCATCCGCCGCCAACTCAAAGCTGGTCTGCAATGCCGCGCAAGGGTCCATGCCGGCACCAACCCGGTTTTTCAGCGGTTTGCGACTCAACAAGCTGGCGGGTGCGTCCAAGCTGCCGTTCCGGCCTAGAAACTCTGCGCGATTGGCGGTCCAGGCAGTCTGCCGTCCAGCCAAATCCGCGAAGGCTACCCGTTCGCCAAACTCAGGGTCCCAGGGGTTGTAAGCCAACATGGCCCCGGTATCCGCATCCATTTCCGTCACAATATGCGGTGCGGTGGTACTGCGCGAGGCACCTAGCACCCATTCCAAATAGACGGTTACGGTCAGGCGGCGGCGATGACCGGCGCTATTGGTCAACGTCAATGAGGCGATTTTGACCGGATCGTCTTTGCTGACGAACTGCAGTAATTCGCTGTGGATGCCATGCGAATGATGTTCGAAACGGCTATAACCCTGGCCGTGTCGAATCAAATAACTAGCATTGTCTACCCGGATCGGCAGAGCGGTGGGCGTCCACAGTTCGGAAGTTTCGTCATCGCGAATATAAAACACTTCACCCGATGCATCGCCAACCGGATCGTTAGACCAAGGGGTTAATTGGTTTTCACGGCTGTTGCCGCACCAGGTGCAACCGCTGCCCAACTCGGACACCGTAAAACCGAGCGCCGGATTGGCGATCACGTTAATCCACGGCGCTGGGGTATATTGGCCTTTGTCTAATACGATCACGTATTCGCGACCGTCTTCGGCAAAACCGCCCAAACCATTGAAAAATTCCAGCGGCGGCACAGCCAAAGCTGGCGTTTCACTCGCTGGTAACAGCAAGGGGGTTTCGGTAATGAAGGGCATGGCCGGCCTTGGGTGCCGCAATAATTGTTCGGCCAAGGTACCGCGATTGCCCACTAACATGGCTCTTGCCGCTGCCTGCAATAAACGCCGTTCTTCCAGCGAAAGCAAATTTGCCTGCAGTACGAAAATAGCGCCTTGCTGCGCGGACTCTGCAGACGCTGAGCGCGCTTGATTCTCGCGTACCAAGCTTTCCAGCACCGTCTGCAAATCCTCGACGTAAGAAATTTCCTTTTCATTCAGGATCACCAGGTCCACGACCAGACCCTTAATCCGCCAATACTCATGTGCGCGCAATAATTGCTCGACGATGCCGCGGTTTTCCGGTTCGCCCACCCGCAGCAATAAAATCGGTCTATCCCCGGAAATACCGTAGCGCCACAAGCTGGTGACATTCAGCGCATTCATTTGCAGGAACTTACCGGCGGGCCGCAAAGACGGATCGGCATACAGCAATCGATTGGCCAACATCTGAAATAACTGCGCCTCGTCGGGTTTGGTACGTAAATGATGTAGTTGCACATGGGCGTGGGTCCACGCTAACGCGGAAACCCGCTCCCAGGCCATCAGATTGTGATACTTGTCGGTCAGATCCGCAGCAGCCTGCCGCGATGCCGCAACCAACGTGGTGAAGGTCAAATGTTCGGTGGCACCTGCCGCCACTTTGATACGGGTACGCAAGCTGAAGATCGGATCAAGCACTGAGCCGACCGTATTACTTAAAGGCCGACCGTCCATTACCGCCAAGGGTGCGCGCAGGGTGTGGCCACGGCCGATAAACCGGGCCCTATCGGTTTCGTATTGCAAACCATCGCCGGTTTGCCGGTCGGCGAGTAAATGCGCGACCCAAAGATGCGGATCGTCTGCATTGCGTTGCCGACGATGCGCGAGCAGTGCTCTGGTCTGCGGCAGATATTCGGTTTGTACGAACAAATTGGAAAACGCCGGATGGGCGATATCGGCCTGCATGGTGGTCAAGACGATTTCGGCGTACGAGGTTACTTCGATTTCCCGCTCGTGCATGCTGTTGTTGGTCAAACTCAAGCGGCGGATTTCCGCGTCGTCTTCCGGCGACACCACGATTTCCAAAGTGGTCACTATCGCCCCATCGGTGCGGGTGATCCGCGCCCTGTCCTCCACAAACACGACTTCATAGTGTTCGGGAGTGGCGGTCGTCGGTTGATAGCCGGCGGACCAAACCTGGCCGCTATCGACATCGCGCAAATACAGATAACTACCCCAGGCATCGCGGGTGGTATCTTCCCGCCAACGGGTGACTGCCAGATTTCGCCGAAGGCTGTAACCCGAACCGGCAGCAGTGATCATCACCGCGTACGCTCCGTTGGACAAAAGCAAAGTCGACGGCACCGACGACATCGGCGACGGCACCCGACGTACCGGCGGTTGCACGGTTTCTTTGATATCGGCTAATTCTTGCAGCAAAGGCAGCACACTGGTGTCGGCACCATGCGGCACGCGTTCTTGCAATAACAAATCCGCCGACTGAATCAGCGCGGCGCGATGAAAGCGATGCCGCATCGAACCATCGTGCACCACATTCGCAAACGCCACCAGCGACATGCCTTGATGATGCGCCATATAACAACGCACCATGGCCACCCGCTTACCTTCAGCCAAGCGAATAGGCGTGTAATCCAACGCTTCATAGAAACCATAGCGCCCCAACGCGCCTTCCCGTTCCAATCGCGCGAAGTTCTCCACGGCCGCATGCGGCAGATACATGGCTGCCAAGGCGGTGGCATAGGGCGCAATCACCAGTTCTTCACCCAAGCCGCGTTTCATACCCAGACCGGGCACGCCGAAAGCGGAATATTGATAGGTAAAATAGAAATCGCGGCCATTGAATGCCGATTCAGACACGCCCCACGGGACGCCGCGCTCCTTGCCGTAAGCAATCTGGCGCTTGATTACCAAGCGGCAAGTCTGATCGAGCAGACTATAACGCGGCGTATACGTTACCAGCGAGGGCATCAGGTATTCGAACATCGATCCCGACCAGGACAGCAATACCGTGCCATGCGCCACCCGGGTCACCCGCCGGCCTAAATGGAACCAGTGCGTGCTGGGCACATCGCGTTTGGCAATCGCGATAATGCTGGATAGCCTGGCTTCGGAAGCCAGCAAATCATAATAACTGGGGTCTATGGCCCCTTCCGCCACTCGATAACCAATAGCAAACATATGCCGGTTGGTATCGTATAAAAACTTGAAATCCATATCCTGGAATAAGCCCTCCAGGTGCTCCGCCATGAATTTAAGGCGCTGGTGTATAGCTTGGGCTTGGTCGCCTGCTCGGCGTAACAGTACGATCAGGGCTTTTTGCGCGGATGGCAAGTTTGCCGGCTGCGCATATTCTTCGTGATCGGCCCAGAGCGCGTAATGATTGGGCAGTTTGTACAGCGGTGCCTCTAAACCAAAGGGGTGATTTTGCTCGGCATTCTGCGAACACAACGAAGGGTATTGATCGGGAAAATGAATCCACGGAATCAAGGTGGCCACATCGCGGGCATGGGAACGGATGTCCTGACATAAATACCCGGCCCATGCCAGTACTTCGTTGTCCTGGCTATCGCCGCGTTCGACCGCATGGGCAGTGGCCAGATCCTGCATGGCATTGGCGCAAATCGTCAATTGTTGCCAGAGCATACTCCAGGCTGCCACATCCGCCGGACGACTTGCCAACAAGTCGCCGAGCATATCGGTTTTTTGCCGCAGTTCGCGCATAGTAACCGTCAGTGTGCGCCTATCATCGTCGATATGGGTCAAGGCATTCAGCAACAAGCGATGCGTATCGGCCAAGCCTAGCAAGGCATTGTTTAAATCAAGCGGCTTGCTGGCCATTTCTCGACAGGCTTGGGCCAGCGTCAGTAAGTGCCCAGCCAGATTGCCGCTATCGACAGTGGAGACATAGCGCGGCTCCAACATCTGTAAAGTACGGGTGTCGTACCAGTTATAAAAATGCCCATGCAATTTAGGCAAGTCGGTCAGGGTCGCCAGGGTGGCTTCCAAGCGTTCGACGCTGTCCGTCAAACCTAACCAGCCAAAATCGCGTGCGGACACCACCGATAACAAGTAAAGCCCGAAATTGGTCGGCGAACTGCGATGAGCGATGACTGCTTGCGGATCTTCCTGGAAATTATCCGGCGGCAGATAGTGTTCTTCGGCGGTCACAAAGGTGGTAAAAAACCGCCAAATGCGCCGGCCATACAAACGCAGTTGCTGGCTATCGGCGGGCAACAAGGTTTCGGCAACGTCCATTTTCGGCGGCAAGCTCAAAGCCCGCGCTACCACCGGCGCCAACCACCACAGCAACAAAAACGGCGCGGCTGCGACTATCGCATCCGGGTTAAACAGCACCACCAACGCGCCGGCACCAAACACCACCGAAGACGAATGACTGAGCGGGCGAATCAAGTTTTTTAAAGCATGCCCTGCCCCGGCCTTGGCCTGCAAGGCCGTCACCCATTTAAGCAGCTTGCGCCGGGTAATGAACAAACGCACCAGGGTGGTAGAAATGGCGTCGGTCATCAACCAGGCTTGTTGCGCCAACAGCGTCAGCGCCACCAGACTATTACACAGCGCCCAAGCCACGTTCTCCAGCGCACCACGCAGATGTGTCGCTAAGGAAATGCCCCGCCGCGGCGCCGTAAAGCCGGCGGTGACCGCCAGGATTGCCGGAAAGGCCAAAGCCGTCAGTACAAACCCGATCAGGGTTAATAACGGCGCCTGAGGGATGGCCCAACTCAGCACCAAGCCGAAAAATGCCGCCGGTGCCGACAAAGAACGCCGCAGATTGTCCAGCATCTTCCAGCGGCCTATCATCGGCATACCCTTACCGCGTTTGCCAAAAATCCAGGGTATCAACTGCCAATCGCCACGCGCCCAACGGTGTTCGCGGGAAGCAGCAACATCGGTATGGGATGGATACTCTTCAAAAAATTCGATATCACTTACCAAGCCGCAGCGCACGTAAACGCTTTCGAATAGATCGTGACTGAGTTGCGTATTGTCCGGCACCCGCCCGGCTAGCGCGGCTTCGAAACTGTCTACGTGATATAAGCCCTTGCCGCTGTAGGTGCCTAGTCCAAGCAGGTCTTGGTACAGTTCCGATACCGAACTGGAGTACGCGTCTGTGCCGGAGGCCCCGGCAAAAATTTGATGGAACATTGAGCGTTCCTGACGTTGCGGCAAGGTCGGCGTGACCCTGGGCTGCAAGATGCCGTAACCCTCGACGATGGTCTGGCTGACGGCATCGAACACCGGCTTATTCAGCGGATGCGCGGCCACCCCGACCAATTGCGCTACCACGCCCATCGGCAATTTGGTATCCGCATCTAAGGTAACTACGTAGCAAATATCCGGCGGCGCGACCGCCGGCTGACCGGATATCGGCAAGAACGAAGTATCCGTGGCACCGCGCAACAGCCGATTGAATTCTTGCAACTTGCCGCGCTTGCGTTCCCATCCCATCCATTTACTTTCGCTGGGGTTCCATAACCGTTTGCGGTGAAACACAAAAAAGCGTTGCTGAGCGTACTTGGCGTTTAAGGCGTTGATCGCGCCGACTGCGACGCTCAACAGCTTGTCGTCGTTGGCCTGCGTTTCATGTTCCGCATCCGCCCAATCCGATAGCAACGCAAAGCGCACCGCACCATCCGGATTGGCCAGGTAGCGAATTTCCATTTGCTCGACTTGCTGCTTTACCCCGGCTTCGCTGACAAACATCGTCGGCACCACCACAAAGGTACTCAAGGCGTCCGGCACCCCGTCTTTCAGTTCCAGACGCGGTAAATGGTTGGGCGGCAAGCCCGCTATGATAAAGTGATTCATCAGGCCAACGGCGATATCCGATGCCGGAAAAATCAAAACCAAGCCCAGTAAGGCCAGCTGAAAGACGCTCAAACCGGCCGCACTGGAGACACTTAAGGGCAAAGCCAGCAAGCACAGCGTCATCAAGCCCAGGCTGCCGACATAAGCCAGTCCGGCGTGACTGACATAGGTGCGCAGCAGCCGTTGTTTAAAGGTTGAGCGATAATGCATTTTGGTTTCTAACGCATAGCGGCCCGCGCCAATCAGGTAATAGCCCGGTTCCGTTTGCCGTGCATCGCTGCTGTCTTGATCGATGGCGATTTGCACCTCGGCAATTGCCAAGCGGGCAATTTCGATTTCCGATAGCGGCGAGCGCTTAGCCAGTTCTTCTATGGCATGCCGGTAGCGGTCGCGGGTCAGAAAGTCCATTTCCGCGTAACCGTCATGCGCGCGCAAACAGTCATCCACCAGACTAACGTCCTCGACAAATTGCGGCCAATCGTAAGCGGAGATGGCGCGCATGCTGGTAATGATGTTGCGCACCGTCATATTGTCGGCGATTTGCGCCGCATGCTCCCGGTGCACGATGTCATCCAGGCTCAGGCCTTGTTCGCCGAGCCAATCGCTAAGAAATTTCAAAGATAAGGCTATCGCCGGATGTGGATCATGCGAGCGCTGGAGGATTTGTACGGCATAGGCTTGGCGCAACGGCTCGGCGGGTAACACGCCTGCCGGAATGGCCGGATCAGGAGTATCGCTGCGCGCGACGATTTGTTCGACATGATCGACAAACTCGTCCGCCAAGCGTCGGCCATTTTGCGAACGCATGATGCTCACCGCCAAACGGCGTAGATTCTCAACCAGCAACACCCGCAAAGTAATTGGGATGGCCCACAACTCGCCTAGGGTCAGCGGCTCGACGCTTTGATAAGCCCTGACGAAAAGATTGAGCAAATCCGGTGCGAAGCGACTGTCGGTGTGTGCCACCAAGGCCCAGGCAATGCCATAAACGCGCGGATAGCCCGCCAATACGCCTTCCGCCAGCTTGGGTAGTTCTCGCGAATAACTTTCCGGCAAATCGACATGAATATCGCTGACTTGCTCTTCAATGACATGAAAATTATCCAGCAGCCATTCCGCTGCCGGCGTAATGGCATGCTGATCGCGCACTGCCTTGGCGACGGCTTTATAGGCTTCCAGCAATACCCAGGCATTCTCGCGCACGCGCGGAATCAGCTTGCGGCCTTTCTTCAGGTTGGTGATTTTTTGGGCTTTTGCCAGACTGACCGCATGCTGTTCCAGGCGCTCGGTATTGAATAACTCAAAGCGAATCGGCGCTTCCTCGCCGCCCGGATGCTCGCTTCTAACGTGCCGCCTTTGTTCTCGCCGCTTGGCCATGGATGAGTGCTCCGTTCGAATGAATGTGGTCGCGCATCGCCTATTACTGATGCTTATCGAATCCTCGCTAGGAGGGTGTTGGCAGAAAGATCGGTTGGGCCGACGCGAATTTGGCCCAACACGTCTTCAGAACGGTTTAGCTAGATTTTGCCGAGTACCAATAAAATCAAAATAATGACCAGTACCAAGCCCAAGCCACCGCTGGGTCCATAGCCCCAGGAGCGGCTGTGATTCCAAACCGGGATGACGCCGAGTAGCATCAGGACGAGAATAATGAGTATAAGTGTGCTAGTTGACATGGTGTTGCTCCTTCAGGAGTGCGAAAGCTAACTTGAATCGGTGCCTATCGGCTTGGGTGTGACACGCCGTTTAACGGTGGATCAGTCCCAATACCCCTACCACGATCAAATAGACCGCCACGAAGTAGTTCAGGAACCGGGGCACGATTAAAATCAAGATGCCGATCACCAATGCCAGTAAGGGTTGGATTGCCAGATTCATAATAAACCTCCGCGAATAGTGGAGCTCAGAGCTTACTGCCAAGCGCTTAGCGGGTCTGTACGCTATCGCACACACCCCTTTCGAACAGCCCTTCTAACTAAATTCATGGGCTTTGCAGGTATTCAACTTGATCCTGAAGCGCCGCAGCCTAGCCAGCTCCCTTATCGGTGGCATTCCCGAAACCCAAGAGATGCTGGATTTCTGCGCCCAGCACGGCATCGTCGCGGATATTGAAATGATCCGGATCGATCAGATCAACACCGCCTACGAACGCATGCTCAAGGGCGATGTGAAATACCGCTTTGTGATCGACTGCGCGAGCCTGGCGACAAGCGAGAACAATGGCAGATGACCTTTACGGCAGCCGCATCACTAAAGGCTGCCGTTAGCCGTACCCCGGAAAACGCTGAATGAAACTGCCCTGCCGCTAACTGCGGAGTTTGGCGGCCAGCCAAGCCATGTCTATGCATGCCCAATCAGGTTTGTCTAAGCCCTTCTCAGTCTCTGCAGTATACTGGCAGGTAAAGAGTGGTTCATTGCTGAGAAAGACATGACAAACAAAGACCCAGACCTGAGCAAACAGCTTGAAGCCCCGTCAGGGGAAACAGAAACCACCCTGCCGCCGGAACACTCTGCAATCGCCGAGAATGCCATTGACGTGCAGCCAACGCTCGGCCAGACCGCTAACGGTTTCCCCATCGTCGGCATAGGGGCATCAGCCGGCGGTTTGGCGGCATTCGAAGCGTTCTTCTCGGCCATGCCGACAGACCCTGACCCTGGAATGGCCTTTGTATTGGTGCAGCATCTGGCCCCGGATCACAAAAGCATCCTCGCCGACCTGATCCGCCGCTATACCCGCATGCAAGTCTTCGAAGTTGAAGACGGCATGACCGTGCTGCCCAACTGCGCCTACATCATCCCGCCCAATCGCGATATGGCCTTTTTGAATGGTTCGCTGCAACTACTCGAACCCCAAACCCCACGGGGCCAACGCCTGCCCATCGATTTCTTTTTCCGCTCACTGGCCCTGGACCTGCATGAGCGAGCTATCGGCTTGGTGCTCTCGGGCACCGGCAGCGATGGTACGCTGGGGGTACGGGCGATCAAAGGCGAAGGCGGCATGGTGATGGTCCAAAGCCCGGCGTCCACCGAGTACGATGGCATGCCGCTCAGCGCCATCGCCACCGGTCTGGTGGATTACGAACTGCCGCCCGCCGAGATGCCCGCCCACCTCATTGCCTACGTCACTCATGCTTTCGGCAAGCAGCCCATGCCCGCCCCGCCACCGCCCCAGACCGAGAACGCGCTTAAAAAAATCTTTCTTTTGCTGCGCACCCAGACCGGTCATGATTTTTCTCACTACAAGCCCTCCACCATCCAGCGGCGTATTCAACGACGTATGGCTGTGCACCAGATCGAAACGCTTGAGGGCATCGTGAAATTCATGCAGCAGTCGCCAGAGGAGGTCGACGCACTGTTTCGCGACATGCTGATCGGCGTGACCAATTTTTTCCGCGATCCCGAAGCCTTCCAGGTGTTGGAGGAACAAGTCATTCCCAAGCTGTTTGCCGGCAAGTCCTCGGATGCTACGATCCGGATCTGGGTGCCAGGCTGTTCCACCGGCGAGGAGGCGTATTCTTTGGCCATTTTGCTGGCCGAGCGGCAAGAGGTACTGAAACAGCACCTATCGGTGCAGGTCTTTGCTACAGACATCGACAGCCATGCCATTGCTGCGGCCCGTGCCGGGATTTACCCAGCCTCCATCGCCACCGACCTTACGCCTGAGCGTCTAGCCCGTTATTTCACGGCCGAGTCCGGCGAGACGGCCTATCGCATCCACAAAAGCATCCGCGATATGCTGGTTTTTTCCGAGCAGAGCCTGATCAAAGACCCGTCTTTTTCGCGGTTAGACCTGATCAGTTGCCGCAACCTGCTGATCTACTTAGGTGGCGATCTGCAAAAAAAGCTGATTCCGCTGTTTCACTACGCCTTAAACCCACGCGGATTTCTGTTTTTGGGCACCTCCGAAAGCGTAGGCGAGTTTGACAGTCTGTTTGCAACGCTGGACCGCAAACAAAAGATTTACCAGCGCAAGGAAGACCACCTCGGTCCTCAGCGTAGCGGCTTGGGCCACTTTCTGCCGCCCATCACTGCATTCGATTCCGGGCCTCTGCGCTCGGGTGAGAAGGCAGCCCCCCCAAAGAAATTACCGCTGCGCGAGCTGACCGAACAGGCCCTATTGCAACAACTGGTGCACGCTGGGGCGCTGGTCAATGCCAGCGGCGATCTGCTCTATCTGCATGGGCGCGCCGGCATGTACTTAGAACCCGCCCCAGGAGAGACCGGCACCAGTAACATCCTGAAGATGGCCAGGGAAGGATTGCGGCGCGACCTGACCACGACGCTGCATAAAGCCACGCAAACCCGAGAAACCATCGTTTGTTCGGGCGTACGGGTAAAGACTAACGGCGACTACACCGACGTCAATTTGATTGTGCGTCCGGTGGCTATTGGCCCCGCGGATTCCCTGGAGCCGCCGCTGTATGTGGTGATTCTGGAGCCGGCACCGAACCCCCTAATAGCCGATAAGTTGGCGTTCGCCGATGAGTGGGCGGGCCAGCGGTCCGCAGCAGACCAGATCAGCATCGACAGCGACGACCGCATTGCCGCACTAAAACAGGAACTGCGAGCCAAGGAGGAATATCTTCAGTCCACCAACGAGGAGTTGGAAACCTCGAACGAAGAGCTTAAGTCCTCCAACGAGGAAATGCAGTCGGTGAACGAGGAACTGCAATCCACCAACGAAGAGCTGGAAACCTCTAAAGAGGAGTTGCAATCGGTCAACGAGGAGTTGGCCACGGTCAACGCCGAACTGCAAACCAAGGTGACCGATCTGTCGCGCGCCAATAACGACATGAATAACCTGTTGGCCGGCACCGGCATCGCGACGGTCTTCGTCGACCATGGCTTGCGCATCCTGCGTTTCACGCCTGCCGCTACCAAAATCATCAATCTGATCCAAACCGACATTGGCAGGCCGGTGTCGCACATCGTCTCCAACCTGCCCGGTTATGGCAGCCTGAAAGAAGACACCCAGGCAGTACTGAATAACCTTATCCCCAAAGATCTGGAAGTGCAAAGTACCGAGGGACGCTGGTACACCATGCGGATTCAGCCCTACCGCACCCTGGAGAATGTCATAGAGGGTGCGGTACTCACCTTTGTGGATATCACGACGGCACGCAAGCTGCAGGAGGCCTTGCGGATTAACGAAGAACGATTGCGGGTTGCGGTCAACAGTTCATCTATGGTTTTGTTCAATCAGGACCGAGACCTTCGCTATACTTGGATGCAAAATCCACCTTGTGAATTGAAGGCGGAGACCCTCATCGGCCTGACCGACGCCGAGCTTTTCGCCGCACCGGAAGCCGCCGCTCTAACGGTCCTCAAGCAACAAGTACTGGACAGCGGCGTCAGCCTCAGACAAAACGTCTCGATGACGATTCAAGGTAAAACCTTTGGGTATGATCTCAACATAGAGCCGCTGCGGGATGCCAGCAGTCGCATCGTGGGGATCACCTGTGTCTGTCTCAAAGTCAGCCACCAACCCAGCCGATAACGGAAAAATTAAGGAACAAACGGGAGTTAGATATCCCGAAATAGCGGAGATAAGCAGTGACAAATCCTGAGAATCGAGCCTTGAGCCCTGCGGACTTGCGGCACAAGGCTGAAGCGCTGGCCCACGAGCGGGCACACCAACTCGCCCTGAACAAAGGCCAAAACCCCGAAGACGCCGCCGAACTGTCGCCCGAACAAGTCCGGGAAATCCTCCATGAACTGCGAGTGCACCAAATCGAATTGGAGATGCAGAACGAGGAACTGCGCGCTGCCCAGGTCCAGCTCGAAATCGGGCGGGCGCGCTATTTCGATTTGTATGAGTTAGCCCCGGTAGGTTACTGCACAATGTCCGAGCAAGGACTGATTTTGGAGGCCAACTTGACTGCCAGTACCCTGCTGGGCACTCCCCGCAGTGCACTGGTCAAGCAGCCGATGTCCCGCTTCATCTTCAAGGAGGATCAGGACAACTACTACCGGCTCCGCAAGCAACTGTTTGAGACCGGCCTACCCCAGACCTGCGAACTGCGCATGGTCAAACCGGACGGTACGCTGTTTTGGGCCAGTTTAGCCGGCATCGCCGTGCTGGCAGACGCTGACGCTGCGGTGTGCCGCTTGGTAATCAACGATATCAGCGAACGGAAGCAGGCGGACAACGCACTGCAGCGGTACCTGAACGATCTAAAGGAAGCAGAGCGCATCGCCCATCTCGGCAGTTGGCATCTGGACTTCGCCACCGATCAGGTGGTTTGGTCGGATGAGCTCTTCAAAATGTATGGATTGAAGGCGCCGCTGGCGCCGCCCTATAGCGAACATATCAAACTGTTTACCCCTAACAGTTGGGAGAAATTGTCTGCGGCAATTGCCCATACCAGGGAGAGCCGAATTCCCTATCGGCTTGAATTGGAAACCGTAAGACCAGACGGCAGCAGGGGCTGGATGTGGGTGCAAGGGGAAGCAGAGCTTGATGCGTCAGGCAATACCATCGGCCTGCGCGGTGCGGCGCAGGACATCACCGAGCGTAAACGGGCAGAGCAAGCACTTCAGGCTATGTACGAACGCTATCGTTTCGCCAATAAGGCGGCCAATGATGTGATCTGGGACTGGGATGTGATCAACGACACCCAGCAATGGAACGAAGCCGGTACCACCGTCTTCGGCTGGACCGAGATCGTCGAGGGGCCGGTAGGTGCGAATTGGTGGCTCGAGCGCGTGCATCCGGATGACCTGGAAAGTGTACACGCATCGTTCTTTACGGTGTTGAACTGTCCCGAACAGGATGTCTGGCGTGACGAGTACCGTTTTCTAAAAGCCGACGGCAGCTATGCGCACGTCGTGGATAGAGGCTACGTGATACGCGATGAACAAGGCCATGCCATGCGGATGATAGGCGCCATGCAGGACATCACCGCCAGCAAGCGGGAGGCGGATTTAGCGCTGGCGAGCGAAAAGCGCTTTCGCAGCTACTTCAACCTACCGCTGCTGGGCTTTGCCATCACCTCGCTGGAAAAAGGCTGGATAGAGGTCAATGATAGACTTTGCGAGATTTTCGGCTATCCGCGTGCCGAGTTGGTGACCCTGACTTGGCCAGAGATCACCCATCCAGACGACATGGCGCGCGATGTCGCCGAGTTCAATCGCGTCCTGGAGGGCGTGAGCGAAGGGTATTCGCTGGACAAACGTTTCATCCGAAAGGACGGCTCGGTGATCGACGCCTCGATTTCGGTGTGCAGCGTCCGTAAACCCGATCGATCAATTGATTACTTTGTGGCGCTGGTCCAAGACATTAGCGACCGCAAACGGGCCGAAGCCGAACTTGATCAATACCGCGGTCACCTGGAAGAACTCGTGCTGGCGCGAACCGCCGAGCTATCGCAAGCCCGCGACGAAGCGGAAGCCGCCAGCCGCGCCAAGAGTATTTTCCTGGCCAACATGAGCCATGAACTGCGTACGCCAATGAACGGCATCATCGGTATGACCGACATGGTGTTGCGCCGTGCCACCGATCCTCAACAGATCGACTGGCTGAACAAGAGCCAGACTGCGGCCAAACATCTGCTCTCGATCATCAACGACATCTTAGACCTCTCAAAGATCGAATCAGACCGGCTGACGCTGGAAGAGAGAGACTTTTCCCTCGCAGAAGTCATCGACGACACGATGCATATGCAGGACGCCGTTGCCCAGAGCAAAGGATTAAGCTTAGTGCGGCACCTCGATCCGGCTCTGCCCAGCCGACTGCGGGGTGACGCCCTGCGCCTGCGGCAGATTCTGGTCAATTTCACCAGCAACGCCGTCAAGTTTTCCCACCACGGTCAAGTTAGCGTGCGCGCCAGTCTGCTAGAAGCTGACCCATTCAGCGTATTGCTGAAGATAGAGGTCGCCGATCAGGGCATCGTTATCAGCGCCGAACACCAGGCACGGCTGTTTCGAGCGTTTACCCAGGCCGACGATTCCATGACCCGCAAGTATGGCGGCACAGGTCTGGGCTTGATTATCTCCCGACGCATCGCCGGTCTGATGGGCGGCGATGTGGGGGTTATCAGTCAAGAAGGCAGCGGCAGCACGTTTTGGGCCACCGTCCGCTTAAATCGCTTGACGGACCAGCAACCGGCATCCGCAGTAGCCGCCGACGAGCCACCGCACCTGGCATTGGCCCGGTTATTTCCTTGCACCCGTGTACTGGTGGCTGAAGACGAGCCGATAAACCGCGAGGTAATGACCTACTTATTGGCGGACACCGGCCTGACCCCTGAGACGGCGAGTAATGGCCAGGAAGCCATAGAAATGGCACGGAGCGGCAGTTATGCCCTGATTCTGATGGATATACAAATGCCGGTAATGGATGGATTGGAGGCCACCCGCGCCATCCGTTTGCTACCCGGCATGGCGAACATTCCGATTCTGGCTTTGACCGCCAACGCCTTCGTTGAAGATCGCGATGCCTGCCTGGCCGCCGGGATGGACGCGCATATCGGTAAGCCGGTGAAACCCGACGCGCTTTATGCGATCTTGCTGGACTGGCTGCGAAAATCGACTGCGCCACCTGAGGTTTGAGGGGCTTGATTGGCGGTGCGAACGCTAGAAGAGCTCAGGCTTTAGCCCTTGCCGGCCTTAAACGTTCGATCGTCCCTATCTAAAAGTCTCTGCGCGGCAGTTACCAGCCTGTGCAAACATTCCGGCTATTTCGGCAAATCGGTTGCGGTAGCGCCGCCCTTTAGCGACAGCCGGCGCAAGGTATTGTCGCGTAACCAATAGTGATGATACAGCGCCGCCGCGCTGTGCAAACCCAGCAGAAAGTATCCCGCTATCTCGATGGTTTCGTGAAATTGCTTTAGCAATGCCGCCAGGCTTTTACTCTCAGCGATCAGTGCCGGCAATTGCAAACCGAAGAATGGGATAGCTTTGGCTTCCGCACTGAGTAACAGCCATCCTGACAATGGCATGACTATCATCAGCGTATAAAGCATGAGGTGCATGGTGCGAGCCAACAATTTTTGCCAGCGGGGCGGCTGCGGCTGGATGGCAGGAAAGCGGCCGTGAAACATGAACCACAAGCGCGGCCCAATGGCCAGGAGTAGACAAAGACCCAGCATGAAATGCCAGGTTTTCAGGGCCTCGCGCGGATCACTGCCTCGGGGAAAAAACTCGCGTAGTTCGATGCTGGCGTAGACCGCGACAAATAACAGCAGGATTAGCCAGTGCAGCATTGTGGTGCCGATGCCGTAACGCGCCGAACTATTTAACCATTGCATGGTTCACTCGCAAGTCGCCTGGATGTAGGGGCGCAAGACACGGGGCTTGCAAAGCATAGAACCATCGCGCCGAAACCGCCAGCAATTCCACAGGCCTTAGAAACCGGACATTCATAGTCGATTGCCCTTGGGATAGTGCGTCCATGTGCCTTCACTTATTGATCCGGCCAGGAAAACGAAAGCGGCGTGCGCTGCTTGCTGTCCACTGTGACGTTTTTACGAATGATCTGGCCGTTATGCTCGGCACTCACCCGATAATGACCCGGCTTGAGCTTGGCGAAAATGATGGGGCCTTGGGAGATGCTGTCCAGCACGTTGTGGCGTTTGCCGTCAGCAATTCTAACGGCTACATCGCTAACATACTTGCCGCTGCCTTGCTGCGCAAACAGTAAGCTGAGGTTGTAGTCATTCCTGACTTTTTTCAAGGCCGCCCGCTCCTCGCTACCGATACCGCCGCTAATAAAGCTCACATCGCCTTGGCTCTGTTCGTCAATGGTGGACGAGCCGGCATTCGCGGCGGCGGTGAATAGCAAGCAGGCATACAGCATGGCCCGATCGAGTTTGTTCATAAGGGATACTCCAAGAAGCGTGATGACAGGGTTCAAAGACTTGCCCCGCCGGTTAGGTAAAGACAGCGTGCGGCTGCCGAGCCATTCAATGTACTGTTTTGCCGGTGGCGTCAGTTAAGCCTGAGCCAACCCGGAATGGCAGGCTTCGCGTCGTCCGAGACGCCTGGACTCCGGCAATCCCTGCCGGAACGTCGTACTTTTAGATCTCGGCTGAGGCGTCTTACTCTTCCGGTTAAGCTTTGCCGAGATGACACCGCGCCGTCTGGTTCATGTTGAGCTTTGATTATTGCTGCGCCGGTCGTCAGTATGCGCTGCGAAGCGGGACAATCCGCGCGGGCGGGATAGACAAACGTGGAGGCCAGGACACCAGGCCGTCAAGTTCAATCCCCCTCACCCCATCGTGAGCCATCACCCGGCAGGCCCTTGGTCTGCCGGGCGTTGCCCTTTAGTGAAGGTTTAGCGAGCCGCGATATTGCCGTTGGCATCGGATAAGATGATTTCCACGCGGCGATTCAACTGCCGACTAGCCGAGGTATCGTTCCCCGCTACCGGATATTCTTCGCCATAACCGCGGGTTCTCACCCGATCGGTATTCACACCCGCATCCACCAGGGCTGTCCGCACCGAATACGCGCGACGGTCAGATAATTCTTGATTGTGCTCGTCGCTGCCGCGGCTATCGGTATAGCCTTCCACCATGACTTTATAATCCGGGTATTGCTTGAGAAAATCGCTGAGTTTGTCGACATTACGTAAACCGCCGGCTTGCAACTGGGCTTTGTCGGTACGGAATAACACATCGGCTAACGTGATCACCAAGCCACGCGCAGTCTTCTTAGCGTTTAATTCGTTGATTAAGATGTTTTGCTGCGCAATCAAGGCTTCGTCGCGTTCGCTGTTGACACCGGCCATGACCAATTCGGTCGCTTGTCGGTCGACAGTGAGTTGGGTGGCCGCCGCTTGCCGCTTCGCCGCATCGGCTTCGGCGGTTCGCGCATCAAGCCGCACTTGGCTGCGTCTGGCCCCCGCATTGGTCACTGCGACTTCCGCCACCTTGCGGGAAGCGGTGACATGCGCGATGGCCACCTGCTGCTTAGCCACGTAAGCCAGATGGGTGACATTATCGTCCTCGTCATCCAGTGCGTAGGCGTCGTCGGCTTTTTTCAGGGTATCCGCCGCCTGCTTCAGCTCCAATTCCGCCAAGGTGCTGACGTCAGGACTGATCCGGGCACTGTTATAGCTGTTGTGCGCATCAATCAGCGAAGTGTTGGGTACGGCGCTGCAACCGGCGGCAACCGCCGCAGCAATTAGGGTCAGGGAAAAATAGCGATAGGTTTGCATAATGGACTCCATTTTGAATTATTTGGTGACGCGATTGAGTTCGTCGCGTAACACACGATTGCCTTCCTGCAGGGCGCCGGCGGCTTTCTGCGCTTTGACGGAACGGGCAGTGGACGCCGCGAGTTGGGCATCGACCTGGGCTTGTTCGGCTAGCTGACGGGCCACTAAATACTCTTCGCGGGTCATGGCGCGTTCGGCGGCATCCATTTTTTCCATAGCCGATCGCAGGGCAGCCGGGGCAAATTCGTTGCCGCCGGCGCTGCTGGCACTATCGACCGCTGCTTTGGAAACCGCAATTTGTTCGGTCGGTGCCGGAATGCTCGCGCAACCGGCAGCCAGCAACACCACGACCAGGCTGAGGCCTTGGATCATCCGAAACGAGCCGGGGGATGTATTTTTTTTCATGATTTTTGTCCTGTGGGTTAAACATCGAATGGCGTCGCTAACCGAGTTTTCAGGCAGGGCCTGTGCGGCTGGCTAGCGATTCGCCTATTGAAATATTCATGTCCCAGACCTGAGCGGGTGGTAGGATGAACCGGTCGGGGGTTGGAAAACCGTTGCCAGCGATTAAACCCTTTTGGGCGCTGAAACACAGTTCGTTAGCGTACATAAGCCAATCCGACCGGTTTCTCGGCACACTCCGTTCCGCCGCTTTGCCCAGCCGCAGCGAATAGACAGGCGCTGCTGCCATTCATGCCAATCGAAGCAGCCAGGTACAACCGACGCTAATCTTTTTTGGTTACTAAGCACATCATTCGTCACCTACTCGACCTGGAGAAACCAAGGCATGAACCAAAAATGGGATGGAATCGAGCGACGTAAGTCGTTAAGAGAGAAAGCCGAAGCCATGGTGGCAAGCATATCGCCGGAGGAAATGCGCACGAATCCGGCGGAAATGCTGTTGCATGAACTGCTAGTCCACAAGATCGAGCTGGAAATGCAAAACGAAGAGTTGCAGCGCAATCACACCGCCTTGGCTGAAGCGAGAGACCGCTACCGGGACTTATACGACTTTGCACCCGCCGGCTATATCGTCCTCGATTCCGCAGAACGCATTGCGGAAATTAATCTGACCGGCGCGGCTTTACTGGGTATTGCCCCCGATGCGTCCGCTAAGTTGCCGTTCTCGGCGTTTGTAGCCTTAGAACACCGCGAGCGTTGGTCTCTGCAATTCCGCAACATGATGGATTTAATCGCAACCGAGAAACTGGCGCTGGCTCTCACCCTGACCCGCCCGGATAGAATCCTGTTCACCGCACATCTGGATTGCCAATATCGGGAACTGGGCGAGGCGCCGGCGCTACTGATCTCTATTACCGAAATGGTTCAATCCTGACGCGCCGGCTTGCTAGTGACTGTCAGACAAATACAAGCTTTGAATGAGTTGGCGCTCTTCGCTCGTGAGCACGATCCGAGAATATTTTCGTCCGGCACGCTGCTGTTCTGACGCCTGTGCGTGACGCCGATCAGCCGTGCGCCTATCTTCCATCCGGCGAATATGATTACGACGCTCGGCTTTTGGCCAAGCTGCATAGGTGTTTTGGATATTTTCGAGCCATTCCGGCGAACCAAATGGATAGGCAAACTGGCGTCTATCGCTTACACGTCGGGTTTGCACCGAGCGGCGCGCTTGTGCTCGCAATTCGTGCGCGCTCATAACTTACTTAGTCCTCTGGGGGTTGATCATGCGGCTTCATAATAAGTAACGATTGTCTCCTTGCCGCTTGACGGCGTATGTACGCAAGGTCACATAGGGCGGGCACCGGACAGAAACTCGGTGTGATAGCGAACAGACTCGCGGTCCGAATGCGCGCAAGCTTGCCCTGCAGACCAGCAGGAGAACGACCATGAGCACTCGCCGCAGACTATCGAGAATTATCAGTGTCTTACTGATGGGATTATTGACCGGCAGCAGCGGCTGCCGTTCGGATCGCCCCAGCGAGCAAAATCAGCAGCCATCGCCAGAGCAAGCCAGCCTTCCCAAGGCAGCGACGCACAAAGAAGTCGGCGAAGCATCCTGGTATGGACCCGGCTTCCATGGTCAGGAGACCGCCAGCGGCGAGACCTTCGATCAGAAAAAACTCACCGCCGCGCATCCGAGTTTGCCTATGGGCACCAAAGCGAACGTAACCAATCTGGATAACGGTAAAAAAGTCGAAGTAACGATAAACGACAGAGGACCTGCGGCCAAAGAAGACCGAGCCATAGACCTTTCCAGCGGCGCAGCGAACAAGCTGGACATGAAAGATGACGGCACGGTACAGGTCAAAATCGAGACCAAATCAATCAAGAAAACCCGCCACAAAACCGCCAAAGCCAAACGCGCAGCAAAGCCTTAGGTAGCCTATTCAGCATCGAGCGGATAGGGACGTAAAAGCCCCCCTGAGGCTTTTCGTAATTTTTCAGCGTTTGAATTGACTGTGTAGTCTAGGCCTTCGGCGCTCTAGCTCATCAATTCTGCAGAACATACCAGAGAGGCAACATTAAACCGACGCCGGTCGCTCCACCTAACAGCCAAACCAAGATTCTGCCGAACACGGTGAACAGAAACGCGACGCCCGCTCGGTCGGTGGGAAAATACACCAGCGGAATTCGGGTTTTCAGTTGTTTGGGCAGAAAGCTCCGCACGTCAAGCACAAATACCGGCACGGTGATAAGCCAATAGATGAGAAAAAATGCCACGGCCCGTGGGTGGTCGACGCCAATACTAAGCAGATTGGCGGATTTAAGTATCACCAGTAAAGTCAGCGGTGCCGAAAAAGACAGACCGGCGATGAAGGCTGTGGTGCGGGTTGCGCGTGGAAATGACAAAAGAGACCCTCTGATACATAAAAAAGCGTCACTATTCAGCCCATCATAAAACGCTGCCAAGCCGGCTAGCCATTGCGTCCCTCCTGAGGGAGAGGGATTGTTCTGCTGCAGGGAATAATGACGACAATCGCCTGCTCACTCTGGGAGAAGGTCGGGATGGGGGATTCACAGCATCCAGATAGCTTTAAATTGCGCGCCGCGCGTTACGATAGCGACCGAGCGCCCATAACGGAAAGAACTTGTCGTAGCCGTGGTATTTCAGATAGAAAAACTTTGGAAAACCCGGTGCATTGAAACAGTCGTCCCGCCAGAAACCGTCGGCCTGTTGCTGTCTTAACAAATAGCGCACGCCACCGGTCACCGCCGGACTGGCCGTTTCATTGGCGGCCAGCAAGGCCATGACGGCCAAGGCGGTATGAAATGCGGTACTGACGTCAAATTCGCCGCGAATCTTCGGATCGTGGTACCCCAGATTGCCCTCGCCCCAGCCGCCATCGGCGCGTTGTTTGGATTTCAACCAAATCGCCGCTCGCTTCACACTCGCATCATCCGCCGCAATACCGACTGCGGCAAAACCCAGCAATACCGACCAGGTGCCGTAAATGTAATTGGTGCCCCAACGCCCGAACCAGGAACCGTCGGCTTCTTGCTCGGCGCGTAAATAAGCGACACATCGTTCGATAACCCGGCGGTGCGTGGGTGCTTGTTTGTCCAGCTTACCCAACAGCATGATGCAACGCGCACTCACATCAGCCGTTGGCGGGTCCAACAGCGCACCGTGGTCGGCAAATGGAATTTGATTTAAATAGTAATGATCGTTGTCGGCATCGAAAGCGCCGTAGCCGCCGTTGCGCGATTGCATGCCGGCTATCCAGGTTGCGGCACGCTGAATATTCTCGGCAAAGTCGGGGGTGTCGGCTTGCAACATCGCGTAGGCCACCACGGCAGTATCGTCGACATCGGGATAATGGCTGTTGCCGAACTGAAAAGCCCAGCCGCCGCCAGGTAAGTTAGGACGCTTCCTGCGCCAGTCGCCCGGTTCGTCGCGCAACTGTTTGCTCGCCAACCAGCGTAACGCCGCTTGTGTGGCTTGACGGCTGTGCTGATCGTCCGTCTGGCTATCGACTTCCTGCAACGCCAGCACGGCTAAACCGGTATCCCAGATCGGCGATACGCAAGGCTGACAGTAGGCCATATCCTCTTGCACCACCAGTAATTTATCGATGGCCGCTCTGGCGATTTGCCGTTGGGCGTTGTCCGCCGGAATACCCAGATAATCCATGGCCTCGTAAGCATTGACCATCGCTGTAAATATTGCGCCCAACCCGCCGGCACCGTTCAGACGGGCCATGAACCAGTCCGCAGCTTTGGCCGTAGCCTTGCGGCGGATAAATCGGGGCACTGAGGGCTCCAGCAATCGACCGAGACGATCCAGTAATAAAATCGCTTTGCCCAGCGGGGTTTTGACATGGGAAAAATACTGGATTTCCTGATCCGCTGGGGTCAGAAACAACTCGGCAATTTGGATATTCAGTGGATTGCGGGCTTTGACCTGATAGGTGCAGAGAATAGACAACGGGACCATCACCGTTCGCGACCAATAAGACACTTTGTCGATGTGAAACGGAAACCACTTTGGCAATAGCATGATTTCCACTGGGATAAACGGTACGCCGCGCCAAGGGATTTGTTCGAACATCGCCAGCATGATGCGGGTAAACACGTTGGCCTTGGCCGCCCCGCCCCGCATCAGTATCCAATCGCGGGCTTTAAGCATATGAGGTGCATCCAGGCTATCACCGGCCATTTTTAAGGCGTAATAGACCTTCACCGTGCAGCTAAGGTCGCCCGGACCACCTTTGTATAAGGGGTAACTGCCATCCGAACTGACTCGACTGCGCAAGAAATTGGCAATTTTGGTCTGCAGCGACGTGTCGATCTCGGCCAGGAAGTGCATCATCAGAATGTATTCGGCGGGGATGGTGCAATCGGCTTCCAGCTCGAATACCCAGTAGCCGTCTGGATTTTGTAAGTTCAGCAAGGCCGCTTTGGCGTTGGCAATTGCGGTATCCAGGTTTAACGGCTTGGCACCGGTCAGCGCCGCAGGATCCCTGAAAGCCGCATCGGACAGTGACGAGTTTTCGATTAACATGATTTAGTTCTCTGATTTCACTGAGCAGGTAGATATTTCTCGCAGCACCCTCTCTGGCGTAGGGCCGGTCAAAAAAAACCGCCGCAACTGAAGAACGTTGCTGCGGCGAGTCGCACACATGGTCATGAGCGCCCTGTAAAATAAAGACTGAGTCGAGCGTTGTCGAACGATTGCATTTGGTTAAGTCGCAAATCAGCAGGGTAATAGCCTACTGATTTTCGGTCTGTACGTTACCGCACATAGGCCTATTCTGGCCCAACTCAGAAAAGCGGCTATCGCTCTGTGCCCTAACGCACAGAGCGGAAATTTAGTTCTGAATACACTAAAGGTTTACACTAGCCCCCATGGGCAGGAGCCAATCCATTTTGTCCGATAACCAGCAAGGCAGCAGATGAACATTCTCGACACCCCGAAAAGCAACCATTTGCTAGATGCGTTACCGGATACAGAATACGAGCGATTGCTGCCCCATTTGGAACACGTCGCCATGCCGCTAGGCGAAGTGATTTACGAATCCGGCGGCGAACTGCGTTACGTGTACTTTCCTACCGACTCTATTGTGTCTTTGTTGTATGTCATGGAGAACGGTGCATCGGCGGAAATCGCCGTAGTCGGCAACGACGGCATTATTGGTGTGGCACTGTTTATGGGCGGCGGCAGTATGCCGAACCGGGCTGTAGTGCAAAGCGCCGGTCATGCTTATCGTTTGCGCGGGCAGCTGTTAATGCACGAGTTCAACCGTTACGAAGGCATGTTGCATCTGCTGCTGCGCTACACACAGTCCTTGATCACGCAAATGGCCCAAACCGCCGTCTGTAATCGGCACCACTCGGTTGATCAACAACTCTGTCGTTGGTTGTTGTTAAGCCTGGACCGGCTGCCCTCAAACGAACTGCACATGACCCAGGAATTGATCGCTAACATGCTGGGCGTGCGCCGCGAAGGCGTTACCGAAGCGGCAGGCAAATTGCAACAGGCGGGTTTAATCCAATACAACAGAGGCCGCATAACGGTGCTGAATAGACCGGGATTGGAAGAACGGGTTTGCGAATGCTACGAAGTGGTGAAAACCGAGTCGGATAGACTGCTACCCCCCCGCCGGTGAACGAATCGCCTGATAACTAGGCACGCTGCCGGCAGCTCGAGGGTGCGAAGTGTTTTGCACTATTGGGCTGATAGGCCGAATCAATTCGCCTCTACCGCCCGATTACCTCACACTTGACTCTGCAACAACGCGGCAAAATCGTTCGCCGCCAAGGCCGGGCTTTTCAAATAGCCCTGATAAAAATCGCAGCCATGCTCGGTGAGAAAATCTAACTGTTCTTGGGTTTCCACGCCTTCCGCCAAGACCTTTAAGCGCAAGGTATGGCCCATGCCGATAATCGCCGATGCGATTTCTTTATCGTCTTCCAACTGCGGTATATCGTCGATAAAGGTCTTATCGATTTTCAGGATGTCCAGCGGAAAATGCTTTAGATACGCCAACGACGAATAGCCGGTGCCAAAATCGTCGATGGCCAAACGCACGCCCAAGGCCTGTAAGCGAGACAAGACTAACACCACCTCAGTTTCGCGCTCCATCAAGGCGCTTTCGGTTAATTCCAACTCCAACAGCTCGGGCGGAAATCCGGTTTGGCTGAGTATCGCAGCCGTGCTGGCAGCTATGTCCCCATGCCGGATCTGATGCGGCGACAGATTGACTGCCAGTTTGATCGGCGGCAACCCGGCAGCCAACCAAGATTTGCCTTGCCGACAGACTTCCGATAAGACCCACTCGCCAATCTCGCTTATCAGGCCAATTTCCTCGGCCACCGGAATAAACTGGCTAGGCGGTATCGCGCCCTCTTCGGCATTATGCCAACGCAATAGCGCTTCCGCGCCGATGATCTGGCCAGTGCTGATTTCGATCTGCGGTTGGTAATACACCACAAATTCCTGACGGAGTAGCGCGCGCCGTAGCAAAGACTCCAGGTTGATGCGGCGCAAGGCCGCTTGGGTCAAGTCTTCGGAGAAGTATTTAAAATTTCCGCGCCCTTCCGCTTTGGCGCGATATAACGCCGCGTCCGCGTGTTGCAACAGCTCTTCGGAACTGGCGCCATGTTCCGGCAGCAGGCTGATACCTATGCTAACGCCAACCCGCACTTCCGAACCGTTGGACAAACGCCACGGTTCGCTGAGCGATTCGATAATCTCGGCGGCCACCAACGCGGCATCCTGGGGGTGCGCCAAATCCTCCAGCAAGATCGCAAACTCGTCGCCCCCTAAGCGGGTAACGGTATCGATACCACGCAGCCGACAGCTTAATTTTGCCGCGACTTGTTGCAACAATTCGTCGCCGGCTAAATGGCCAAAACTATCGTTAACATCTTTGAATCGGTCCAGATCTAACATCAACAAGGCCGCTGATTTGCGTTCGCGGCGCGACATGCCGATGCAATGTTCCAAGCGGGCAAACAGCAACAAACGGTTGGGCAAACTGGTTAAAGCATCGTGGTGAGCCAAAAACTCCAGGCGGGCTACCGCATCTTTAAGCTGGGAAATATCAGAGAACACGCCAACGTAATGGGTCACCTGATTGTTGTCGCCCAGGACCGCACTGATGCTGAGCATTTGCGGGTAAATTTCGCCGTCCTTGCGTCGATTCCAGATTTCGCCTTGCCAATAACCACTGTTGTTAATCTGCTCCCACATGTCCAGGTAGAAGGCTTGGTTCTGTCGACCGGACTTCAGGATGTGCGGCGTTTGTCCCAGCACTTCGTCCGCTGTATAGCCGGTTAATTCGCTAAAAGCCCGATTAACCACCAAAATCCGCATGTCTGCATCGGTCACCATCACCCCTTCGCGGGCGGTTTCGAACATGGCTGCTGCTTGGCGTAAATATTGGTCGCTGGCTTTTTCGCGGCTAACGTCACTGATTACAATCCGAAAAGTCTGCTCACCATCAACGGCAAGCGTCCGATTCATTTCCAATCTTACGCAGAAGTGGGTGCCGTTCGGCTTCTTAAAATTGAGCTCACAACTCTGCGCTTCCCCGCTTTCGCTCAGCGCCTTGCGGCTTAAATAATAATTATCCTGATCCTTGAAGGCGATGAAATGGCTTAGGCTTTGAGAAAGTAAGGCTTGATGCGGCACGCCCAGTAATTGGCTGGCAGTTAGGTTCGCTTCCAGGATGCGGTCTTGCTGATTGACAGTGAGATAGCCGACCGGCGCCAAATCGTATAAGTCAAAATAACGTGCCTGTGATGCCGCTAACTCGTCTTGGGTCTGATGCAAGGTTTCGATGACGGCTTCGAGCTCGATCTGATGCACCAATAATTCGTGCAACAAGCGTTGCTCGTCGATTGGCGCTTTCTTCCCTTTTAGCGAACGCTCAGCGAGCTTTTGCTCGGCATAACTGCGTAAGTCGGCAGCATTCATGAAAACGCGGGATTCTTGGTCATTGCGAAGTGTATTGGTTAAGACTGCGTGATTTTTTTGGATTGTCACAATGCTTTAAATAGTAACACCAATCCACTCTTACGCTCCCACAAACAATTAGGTTAGCGCACCATCGAATGCCCCCAAGGCGCCTCGAACAAGCCCCTAAACCTGACGGTCTGCTCTGGTTTGGCTAAACGGCAGTGACAAAAAAGCCGGTAATGACCGGCTTTGTCGACGTACTAAAACATGAAACTGTTCTAGAAGGGTTCTTGGACTTATTACTGTCCGTTAACCTTTGCCAATTTCATTTCCTCAATGCCTTGTTCAACCTCGGCAATACCTTCTTGCAAGTTCCCGGCTTTAGCGGCTTTTATCGCGGCTTTCAGCTTAGCGTTGGCCCGTTGCAGACGAATGGAACTACCCTTTTCGTTTTGAACTTTCATCGCCTCCCAGGCGACCGTTGCGCTCTCGATGAAGGCTTTGCTATCGCCGGTTTTGCCAACTTCCAAGGCGTTGTTCGATAGCTGAATCAGGTTGGTAAAGCTTTCGTTCAGCGGGCTACCAGCGGCATGCGCGGCGAACGATCCGAAAGCTAATAGTACTGTCATCAAAATGTGTCTAATTTTCATAAATTTATCCGGTGTGTATAGTCTATAAAGTTGCAAAACAGCCACTATTGCCGGCTTATATACATGAAGCTGTGCAGAAGTTGGTATCTTGCGCTGAAACCGTGACAGTCAAGCTGTGGCTTGATGTCTGATTCTCGGTTGCTAGGTGACTCCACCTAAGCTGTGTTCAGATTACGTCGGCGCCCTGCTAAAGTCTGTACGCTAGAGCACAGACGCCGAGAAAGTCTGAGAATTGGCTTATTTTACGCAAGCCATTCTGCCCGTAGTACGTACGCTAACATACAGACAACCCGGCCTCTTGCCGCTACTCTGCCACCCCAAGCTACAGGCAAAAAGCCTCTACTTAGCACCGACATTGCGGTTTTCACCTGTTCGCATCTGTTATCTTCCTGTCGGGCTTCCTCAACACACCGCCGGAGAACGCCCGTGCCTTCCATTCCCAACGTTCCGGCGGCAAACCGTCTGCTGGCCGCCCTGCCCGCTATCGATCGCCAAAACCTGCTTGCGCAATGCGAACCGGTCGAACTGCACTTTGCCGAGATTCTCTATCTGGCTGGCGCGCAAATTCCGCATGTCTATTTTCCCATCGGCAGTTTCATTTCCCTGGTCACGCCGGTGGATGGTGATACCGGTCTGGAAGTGGGTTTAATCGGTAACGAAGGTATTCTGGGTATTACCCTGATTTTGGGTGTCGATATCGCGCCATTTCAAGCACTGGTGATAGGTGCTGGCCTGGCTTTAAGGATAAGCACCCCCCTGTTTTTGCAGGCATTGGAGCGCAGCAGGCCTTTTCAACTGGAGTTGAACCGCTATTTGTATGTATCCATGCGACAACTGGCGCAGACCGCAGCCTGCAACCGCTTTCATTTGGTGGAGGCACGCCTGGCGCGGTGGCTGTTGATGTCGCACGACCGCGCGCACGCCGACACCTTTCACGTTACCCACATCTTCCTGGCTTACATCCTTGGTGTGCGGCGGGTAGGCATTACCAAGGCAGCGCTTTCCTTACAGGAGCGAAAGTTGATTAGCTATCGGCGTGGCAATATTACGATTTTGGATCGCAATGGCCTGGAAGCCGCCGCTTGCGGCTGTTATCGCACCGAACGAGAGACCTACGAGAGTATTTTGGGGAACGAATAAGCCGACGTCGTGCTTGACGGCGTCGGCATCTTAGCGCTGAGACGGCTTAACTTAAATCCTGCAAAGACTTCTCGGCAGACAAATTCGTCCAGCCGATGACAATTCTGTAGATCAACAATAGCAAGGTTGGCAGCAATACAATCAAGCTAAGTTGAATGTCCAACATCAGCACCAGACCAGACAAAGCAAACCCGGCCAAGGTGACCCAGACGGTTTTGATCTGCCAATTAAAGTGCGATTCCAACCAGGTGCCTTTGACATTGTTGCGATAGAAAAAATTAATCGCTACCCCGACTAATAGTGGGAGACCGGCAAACGCAAAGGTGAGCACTTGGCACAAGTAGACCGTTGCAGTCAGCTTTTTTAATGCAGCGAAGTCTTCGGTGGGTTTTTCGCTATGGATTAGGGTGTTCATGAATACTTACCTCTTTGGGAAAAATTATCGGCAGTCTCGTGGCTAACGTGAGCCAGTCGAGACCGCACTCGGCAACGCCGAGCAGTACCCAGACTCTGAGCCGAAAAATCGGCGACGTCTGTAGTTTGTCGAACATTCGTGCGGGCAGAGGTTCAATTGGACGGGCGGCAAGTAATTGGCTCCGGCCTCAATGGTTGCAATGTTAGAAGAAAGACCGTCATACCCGCAGGAGAGTGGCTATCCCGTGTCAGAGATGGCGGGCTTCAAACCTTCCATAGAACTTAGATTCGCTTCGCACTCTGTCGGGTCCGTTAATCCATTTGTGCCCCAGAGGCTCTGCGACATGACGATGTAAGGCGATCTGCTAATTGAAATCTGACAAAGTAAAATCCATCATCGTCCTGATTCACCCACTGCGGCACCGTGAATAACCAAGCGCCGGTTAATAAGTACGCTAGCGCACAGACCCAGGGCGGTTCTGCAATTACTCTGCCTGGAAAGGATTCACAGAGGACTAAGCGATGGGCCTTGCTACATCTGAGCTATGCAAAAAAAAAGCCGACCGTTGCATGGCAAGCTCGCCTAGTTTACGTAAGCTCATCATGTTGAATAAACCTAGCTGGATCGGGATCCTGATGGTGGTCACTGGCTGCACCGTTGGCCCGGATTACCGCAAGCCAATAAGCAACGCCCCTACTAGCTGGCAAGCAGAAACCCGCGCAAATCCGGCTTTAAGCACGATAGACCCTAAACAGTTGCACAACTGGTGGCTGCGTTTTAACGACACGCCGCTGAATGCATTGATGGCTAAAGCCTTGGCCGGCAATCTGGATCTAAAAATCGCTTACACCCGCATCGACCAGGCCCGCGCCGAGCGGCGCGGCACCCAAGCGGAGTTGTTTCCCAACGTAAACATCAAAGCCGGTGCGCAACGCCAGGACAACCCGTTGCCGGCCTTGGCGCCGGGGATTCGCTACAACATGTTCGAGCTGGGTTTCGATGCCTTGTGGGAAATTGACTTGTTTGGCCGCCAGCAACGGCGTCTGGAAGCGGCCTCGGCTGAGCTAGACGGTGCCAACGCCGGCTATCAGCAGGCGTTAGTCACCCTGAGCGCGGAGCTGGCCCGCAGTTATGTCGAATATCGCAGCGCCCAGAATCAACTGCGCATCACCTCTTCAAATCTGCAAACCCAACAAGCCACCTTATCATTGACCGAGAAATTGTTTGACGAAGGCGTGGTGGCCCGCCATGAAGTGGTTCGATCGCGAGCCTTGACCGAAACCACGATGGCGCAGATCCCGGCTTTGGAGGCCAAACTGACTGGCTTGCTGCGGCAACTGGAACTGTTGGTCGGCCAGCATCCCGGCAGCCTGGCGCTTGAATTAAGCCCCTTGGGTGCGGTGCCGCAAGCGGCAGGCGCTGAAGTGTTGGCCTCGCCGGCAGCAAGCTTACGCAATCGCCCGGATATCTATATCGCCGAGCGCCAACTGGCTGCGGCGACGGCGCTGCAAGGCTCCGCTGTTGCCGAATTATTTCCGAAAATTTCCCTGTCCGCTTTCCTTGGTCTGCGCAACACTGACCTGGAATCCTTGTTCAAATCCGCGGCTTTCTCTTACGGCACCGCCGCCAACCTGCTGCAACCACTATTAAATTTCGGCCGCATCCGCGCCGGCATCCAATTAGCCGATGCGCGCCAACAGGAAGCCTATTTGTCCTACGAAAAAACTATCCTGGAAGCTCTACGCGAAACCGAAACGGTGTTAAGCAGATATCTAAATGAGGAGCAACGCCGCCTACTCGCCAGTTCCACCCTGGACTTGCGCGAATCGGTCCGACTCTCGGAATTGCGCTATCAGGAAGGCGTTATCTCGTTTTTGGATGTACTGGACTCACAACGCAGCCTGTACGCTGCCGAAATAGAATTGGCGCGCTCCGAGTCGGACACCGCCACCCATCTGATTGCGGTTTACAAAGCCCTGGGCGGCGGCCCGGAGAACAGCAGCATGCAATCTCAGTTTGTTGAGGAGCCCTAATGGCCAGCGCAAAGGAACCCATCGCACCGGCAACCGCCAGCGAACCGAAAAAAACGTGGCTGCAAAGGCTTAGACAATTCATCGTACCCGGCTTGCTATTGCTAGCTTTGGCGGTGCTGATTTGGTGGTGGCTGCGCCCTGCCCCGCTACCGGAAGCCATCGTCACCGGCAACGGCCGCATCGAAGCCACCGAGATTGATATCGCCACCAAAACCGCTGGACGGATTATTGAGATTCTGCCGCATGAAGGTGATTTTGTAGCATCTGGCATGGTGCTGGCCAGAATGGATATCCAGGTGTTACAAGCACAGCAAACTGAAGCGCAAGCGCAAGTGCGCCACGCCGAAAGCGCCCGCGTCACCGCCAAAGCAGTGATCGTGCAGCGGCAAAGCGAACACAACGCCGCCCTGGCCGTGGTCGCCCAGCGCCAAGCCGAATTCGATGCCGCCAGCAAACGCCTGCAACGTTCGCAACGCCTGGTCGGCGAAGGTGCCACCCCGCAACAGGAAGTCGACGACGATCGCGCACGAGTGTTAGGTATGCAGGCGGCAATCAATGCCGCACAAGCGCAGGTCGCGGCGGCAGGTGCCGGTACAGAAGCGGCAAAATCCCAAGCAGTGGCCTCGCAAACCCTCATCGAAGCCGCCCAGGCGACCGTCAGTCGATTGCAAGCCGACATAGAAGACAGCGTGTTAAAAGCGCCGCGCGACGGTCGCATTCAGTACCGCGTTGCCGAGCCCGGCGAAGTATTGTCGGCTGGTGGCCGAGTGCTGAACATGGTCGATCTTGCCGATGTGTATATGACCTTTTTCCTACCTACCGAGGCGGCTGGCAAAGTGGCATTAGGGAGTGAGATTCGGCTGGTGCTGGATGCGGTGCCGGATTTGGTCATCCCGGCCACGGCCAGCTTCGTGGCCAGTGTGGCTCAGTTCACCCCCAAAACCGTGGAAACCGAAACCGAACGCTTGAAGCTGATGTTCCGGGTGCGCGCCCGACTCGATCCTGAACTGTTAAAAAAACATCTCAACCAGGTCAAAACCGGCGTGCCTGGCATAGCCTATGTGAAGATAGACTCTAAAGTCGAGTGGCCGGAAAACCTGGCGATCAAGCTGCCGCAATGAATACGCCAAGCACTGCCCCCGTGGTGCGCATACAAAACCTGAGTTTGCGCTACGGCGAGCAGGTGGCATTGGATAATCTGAATCTGGACTTGCCGGCCAATCAAATGCTGGGTTTGATCGGCCCAGATGGCGTCGGCAAATCCAGCTTGATGTCGCTGCTGACCGGCGCGCGGGCCATACAACAAGGCAAGATCGAAGTGTTAGGCGGCGACATGGCCGACGCCAGCCATCGCCGCGCGGTCTGTCCGCGTATCGCTTACATGCCACAAGGGCTGGGCAAAAATCTTTATTTAACCTTGTCGGTGTTCGAAAACGTCGATTTCTTCGGTAGGTTGTTCGGTCAGCAGCCAGCCGAACGCGAACAACGCATCGCCGAATTACTGAAAAGCACCAACCTAGAGTCCTTCCGCGACCGCCCTGCCGGGCAATTGTCCGGCGGCATGAAACAAAAGCTGGGCTTATGCTGCGCGCTAATCCACGACCCCGATCTGCTGGTGCTGGACGAACCCACCACCGGCGTCGATCCACTGTCGCGAGCGCAGTTTTGGGAACTGATCGCCCGCCTGCGTCAGCGCCGTGCCGGGATGAGTGTACTGGTTTCAACCGCTTACATGGACGAAGCCGAGCGCTTTGATTGGCTGGTGGCGATGGATGCCGGCAAGATACTGGCGACGGGCACCGCGGCCGACCTTCGCGAACAAGCAAAAGCCGATAGCCTGGAAGAAGCCTTCATTTTATTGCTGCCGGAAGCCAAGCGCCGCGGTCATAAGGCCATCGTGATTCCACCCCGACAAAGCAGTGGTGAGGACATCGCTATCGAAGCCCACGATTTAAGTATGCGCTTTGGCGAATTTCTGGCGGTGGACAATGTCAGCCTGCGCATTGAACGCGGCGAGATTTTCGGCTTTTTGGGTTCCAACGGCTGCGGTAAATCGACGACCATGAAAATGCTCACCGGCTTGTTGCAACCCAGCTCGGGAACGGCGCTATTGTTCGGACAAGTAGTCGATGCCGGCAATCTGGCCACCCGCAAACGGGTCGGTTACATGTCGCAGGCCTTTTCGTTGTATTCCGAACTTACGGTCAAGCAAAACCTGGAGCTGCACGCCAAGCTGTTTCATCTGCCGGCAGCGGACATGTCGGATCGCGTCGCCGAGATGGCGAAACGCTTCCAGCTTGATGCGGTATTGGATACCTTGCCCGACGCGCTGCCTTTGGGTATCAGGCAACGCCTGTCGCTGGCAGTTGCGATGATTCATAGGCCGGACTTGCTGATTCTGGACGAACCAACCTCCGGCGTCGATCCTATCGAACGCGACCGCTTCTGGGAAATGATGATAGAACTGTCGCGCCACGACCAGGTCACCATTTTTATTTCCACCCACTTCATGAACGAAGCCGAACGTTGCGACCGCATCTCGCTGATGCACGCCGGCAAGGTGCTGGCCAGCGATACGCCGGCGGCCTTGGTGAAAGATAGCGGTCACGCAACGCTTGAGGAAGCCTTTATCGGCTATTTGCAAAAAGCTAGCGGTAGCGAGGCAGACGCCGAAGCATCTACCGAATCAGCGGTGGTGATCTCGCCGGAAACTCAAGCTGCACAAGCCGGTGCCGGCTTTAGTTTGACCCGTCTTTACAGTTACACGCTACGCGAAGCCTTGGAGCTACGCCGCGACCCAATCCGCGCTTCGATTGCCTTGGTCGGTACTTTGTTTTTGATGTTTACCTTCGGCTATGGGATTACCATGGATGTCGAAGATTTGCGCTTTGCGGTACTGGACCGCGACCAAACCACACTGAGTAATAACTACGCATTGGATTTGGGCGGCTCACGTTATTTTCTGCCCAGGCCGCCGCTTGCCGATTACGCCGAACTGGATCAACGCATGCGCAGCGGCGAACTGAGTTTGGCATTGGAAATACCGCCAAACTTCGCTCGCGACTTGGAACGCGGCGATCAGGTCAAAATCGGCGCCTGGATAGACGGCGCCATGCCGACCCGCGCCGAAAACGTCATCGGCTATGTGCAAGCGATGCATCAGGGTTGGCTGCTGGAAATGGCCCGCAGTCGCAGCACCACCCAGCAACCCGCCGGCTTGATGAAAATAGAAACCCGCTTTCGTTACAACGCCGATGTCAAAAGCCTACCGGCCATGGTGCCGGCGGTAATTCCGATTTTATTGATGCTGATCCCGGCGATGCTCAGTGCTCTTAGTGTGGTCCGCGAAAAAGAACTGGGTTCGATATTAAATTTATACGTCACCCCAGTGACCAAATTCGAGTTTTTAGTAGGCAAGCAGTTGCCCTATATTGCTGTCGGCATGTTGAATTTTATACTGCTGTCTATCCTAGCCATCTTTGTGTTTGGCGTGCCCTTCAAAGGCAATTTTCTGACTTTGACGGTCGCCGCCCTGCTATACGTCACCGCCTCGACCGGCATTGGCTTATTGATTTCCACCTTAACCAACAGCCAAATCGCCGCCATCTTCGCCACCTTTCTCACCACCTTCATTCCCTCCACCCGCTTCTCCGGAATGATAGATCCAGTGTCCTCGCTGGAAGGTGGCGCCCGACTAATGGGCGAAACCTTCCCCGGCGCCTACTTCCTGACGATATGCCGCGGCACCTTTTCCAAGGCTTTAGGCTTTGCTGAACTAGGCCCATCACTGTGGCCTTTGGCGCTGGCGATTCCAATTATCGTCGGCCTGAGTGTGCTGCTATTGAAAAAGCAGGAACGATGATGAGTGTTATTCAGTTCCCAAAACCTATGGTTTGGGGTGTGGTTTATCTCCCGTTATTCCGCCCCGAGCATCGCAGCTTTTGGCGAACAAGGCCCGCAGGGGAGCGGCAAGGATGCCGCTCGTTTTCGCAGGGCCAGGGATGGCCCTTCGAAAACCCTCGCCAAAAGCGAGAAGCGCAGGATCAAGGCGGAATCCGGGTGGCCTTTTCTTTGGATACTTTCTTTTGGCCAAGCAAAAGAAAGTATCTCGGCTGTCGGGCCGAGACCCGGCATAAAAAAAGCCGTCGCGATAGCGACACCACCCCCAAGCTCACTCAGAATATTGAGTAACAAATGGAAACCCTACTCAACATCTACTACCTAGGCATCAAAGAACTCCGCAGTCTAAGCCGCGACACCATGATGCTAGTGATGATCCTATTCTCCTTCACCGGCCAAGTGTATCTGATCGCCACCGGCGTGCCCCAATCGCTGCACAAAGCGCCCATTGCCATCGTCGACGAAGACCGCTCCCCACTCTCCAACCGCATCATTAACGCTTTTTACCTACCGTATTTCTTGACGCCAGTGATTATCGACCAATACGAAACAGATCACGGCATGGACGTTGGCTTATATAGCTTTGTGCTGAATATTCCCTCGCATTTCCAGCGCGACATGTTGGCGGGCCGGCAGCCGGCGCTGCAACTGAATATCGATGCCACCCGCATCTCCCAAGCCTTCATCGGTAATAGCTACATCCAAACCATTTTGAACGGCGAAGTCAATGCTTTTGCCCAAGGTCATCGGGCCATCGTGACCCTACCCGTCGAGTTGGAGATAAGGACCCGCTTCAATCCTAACTTGAGTTCTGTATGGTTCGGTTCGCTGATGGAAGTAGTGAATAGCATCACTACCTTGTCCATCATTCTGACCGGCGCGGCGCTGATCCGCGAACGCGAGCACGGCACGATCGAGCATCTATTGGTTATGCCCCTGACGCCGTTTGAAATCATGTCAGCCAAGGTCTGGTCTATGGGCTTGGTCGTGGTGGTGGTGGCCACCGCTTCCATCATTTTTGTGGTGCATGGTCTGTTGGATGTGCCGATTCAAGGTTCGCTGGGTTTGTTTATCTTGGGCATGTTGCTGCACCTGTTTGCCACCACCTCATTGGGGATTTATCTCGGCACCCTGGCCCGATCCATGCCGCAACTGGGACTATTGATGCTGATCATCCTACTACCGCTGCAAATGCTGTCCGGCGGCATGACACCGCGCGAAAGCATGCCGGCACTGGTGCAAAACATCATGCTGGCGGCACCGACCACGCACTTCGTCTCGCTGGCCCAGGCTATTTTGTATCGAGGAGCCGGATTCAGCATTGTTTGGACTGATTTTCTGGCCTTGATCGGAATTGGCGCGGTGTTTTTTGCGCTGGCGCTGAATCGGTTTCGCAATACGATTAGTTCGATGGTCTAAGGGATTTGGTGTCGCTGGCGCGACGGCTAGTTTTAAAGTCGGGTCTCGGCCCGACAGCCGAGATACTTTCTTTTGCTTGGCCAAAAGAAAGTATCCAAAGAAAAGGCGACCCGAATGCCGCTTTTATCCTGCGCTCCAAAGCTTTTGGTAGGGGTTTTCGGAAGGGCCATCCTTGGCCCTCCGAAAACGAGCGGCATCCCTGCCGCTCCCCTTCGGGCAATTCCTACCAAAAGCTTCGGTGCTCGGCGCGGCATACGGGAATAGGGTCGTCGCGGCTTCACAGCTAGTTAGTTTATTTATTTTTTAATTGGAGTTAACTCATGACATCACTTGAAGCATCAACAAAAGGGATAAGCCCTGCACTAAACAACGAAGAACTGCAAAACATAGATGCCTATTGGCGGGCCTGCACATATCTCGCTGCCGGCATGATTTACCTAAGTGACAATCCTTTAGTAAAAGAACCACTAAAACCAGAGCACATAAAAAACCGGCTACTCGGCCATTGGGGTTCCAGCCCCGGCTTGAGCTTTATCTACATCCATCTGAATCGGCTGATTAACAAATACGATCTGAATACGATTTTCCTAGCCGGCCCTGGTCACGGCGCACCAGGGGTGTTGGCGCCGGTGTATTTGGAAGGCACTTACGCGGAGATTTACCCTAACAAAGGCGAAGACGAAGAAGGTCTGTTGCAGTTTTTTAAAGAATTCTCCTTCCCCGGCGGCATCGGCAGCCATTGCACGCCGGAAACACCGGGCTCGATACACGAAGGCGGTGAATTGGGTTATAGCATTTCCCACGCTTACGGCGCCGCTTACGACAATCCGGATTTGCTGGTGGCGGTAGCGGTGGGTGACGGCGAGGCCGAGACCGGGCCATTAGCAACCTCTTGGCACTCGAATAAATTCCTGAATCCGATCCGCGACGGCGCGGTACTACCCATCCTGCATCTGAACGGATACAAGATCAACAACCCGACTCTGCTGGCGCGAATTTCCCATGATGAGCTGGAACAATTGTTTCGCGGCTACGGCTACACCCCGCATTTCGTGGAAGGTAGCGATCCGGAAACTATGCATCAACTGATGGCCGGGGTGCTGGAAGCGTGCGTAGTGGAGATTCGGAAGATACAACAAGAAGCCCGAACGAGCGGCATCCCGACTCGCCCGCTCTGGCCGATGATCATCTTGCGCAGCCCGAAAGGCTGGACCGGACCGAAAGAAGTGGATGGGCATAAAACGGAAGGGTTCTGGCGCTCTCATCAAGTACCGCTGGCCGGCGTAAAAGAGAAACCGGAACATATGCAACTGCTGTCTGAGTGGCTACACAGCTATAAACCCGAAGAATTGTTCGATAGCGCAGGCAAGCTGATGCCAGAGTTAAAAGCGCTGGCACCCAAAGGCAATCGGCGGATGAGCGCCAATCCGCACGCCAACGGCGGCTTGTTGCGCAAAGCTTTACGCATGCCGGACTTTCGCGATTACGCTTTGGCCCTGGCAGCGCCCGGCAAGTTGTCGGCAGAAAACACTCGGCCATTAGGCAAGTTTCTGCGCGACATCATGAGTGCCAATATGCACAATTTCCGCGTCTTCGGGCCCGACGAAAACAGCTCCAACAAGCTGGATGATATTTATAAAGCCAGCAAGAAAACCTGGATGGCCGATTTTCTGCCGGAAGATGCCGACGGCGGCGAGCTGGCAACGGATGGCCGGGTCATGGAAATGCTTTCCGAACACACCCTAGAAGGCTGGCTGGAAGGCTATTTATTAACCGGTCGGCACGGCTTCTTTTCGTCGTACGAAGCCTTTGTGCATGTGATCGATTCCATGTTCAATCAACACGCCAAATGGCTGGCCATGTCCAAAGCCGTGCCCTGGCGGGCGCCGGTATCCTCGCTGAACCTGCTGATTACCTCGACGGTTTGGCGGCAGGATCATAACGGTTTTACCCATCAAGACCCGGGCTTTCTGGACTTAGTTGTTAACAAAAGTCCATCGGTTACGCGGATTTATTTACCGCCCGATGTGAACTGCCTGCTGTCCGTGGCCAATCACTGTCTGAACAGCACCGACTACATCAATGTCATTGTCTGCGACAAACAAAATCACTTGCAATACCTAGATATGGGTGCAGCGATCAAACATTGCACCAAGGGCATCGGCATCTGGGAATGGGCCAGCAACGACGATGGGGCCGAGCCGGATTTGGTAATGGCTAGTGCCGGCGATATTCCCACCAAAGAAGCCTTAGCGGCGGTGGTACTGCTGCGAGAAAATTTTCCGCAACTAAAGATTCGCTTTATCAACGTGGTCGATCTATACAAACTGGTCCCTGCCGGTGAACATCCACATGGCCTCTCGGATCGGGACTTCGACAGCTTGTTTACCGTTAATAAACCGGTGATTTTCAACTTCCACGGTTATCCCTGGCTGATTCACAGACTGGCCTATCGACGCCACAATCACCAGAACATGCATGTGCGCGGCTACAAAGAAAAAGGCAGTATCAATACGCCGCTGGAACTGGCGATTCAAAATGAAATAGACCGTTTCAGCCTAGCCATGGATGCCATAGACCGCATCCCAGGCTTACAGGTGTCCGGCGCTCACGTCAAAGAAAGGCTGCGCGACCGACAAATCGAGTGCCGCAATTATGCCTACGAACATGGCATCGACAGGCCGGAAGACGATCAATGGCTTTGGCCATATTGAGGACATTATGAGTCTGAAAATTTATTTGCTGCGCCACGGCGAGACCGCATACAGCCAACGCGGCGCGTTTTGCGGATCGCTAGACCCGGACTTAACAACAGCAGGCAAAGCGATGGCGCAAGCATTTGCCGATGCCTACCGCACCACAGTCTGGAGCGGGGTGTATGTCAGCCCGATGCAAAGGGCCATCGCTACCGCGCAACCCTTGTGCGAGGCCTTGGCTCTGCCGATGCAGTTTCGTCTTGGCTTACGGGAAATCAGCTACGGTGCATGGGAGGACCAAGATCAGAACTATGTTAATCAGCACTATGCGCAGGACTACATCCGCTGGCAAACCGACCCGGCGTGGAATCCACCGACTGACGGCGAAACAGCAATCCAAATTGCCGCCCGCGCCTTGCCGGTGATCACCGAGATCCAAACCCAATATCAAACCGGCAACGTGCTGTTGGTGTCCCACAAAGCCACTATCCGGATTTTGTTGTGTAGCCTGCTGGGTATCGACTTGGGCCGTTATCGGGATCGCATCAATGCCCTGGCGGCCTCGGTTAGGGTTATCAAGTTCACCGAGTACGGACCCATGTTGGAAGTGTTGGGCGATCGCAATCATTTGCCGGAGCATTTGCGACAGCGGGCCGGGACTTGATTTGCCGCCACCGCCAATTGCTGATTGATATTGAAGGAACCAGTAAAGACTCCCGTACGGTCAATGCTTTTAAATTAAGGCTCCTTCCCCCTTTGCAAAAGGGGGATCGAGGGGGATTTATTCAGGAAATCTCCCCTAACCCCTCTTTTTCAAAGAGGGGAATTCATAATGCCAAAGCCTAACTTAAAGCTTTGGCCCACGAGAGAACAAAGAAATTTGTTTGATTTTTATCGATCCTTTTAAGCGCGCCAACTATCGAGCAGCAAATAAAAAAATCTAAAGACCAAACTAAAGCCGATACTGAAAGTTGGTGGTTGCAATCCCCCTCGCAGTTGGGTGCGGCGCGCACTAACGATACGAGCGGTTTATCCAGTGCCGAGGCCAGCGCCAAGCTTGCTGAGTTTGGTCCCAATCTGTTCCGCGATCATCAGCAACAAGCCTTATTGCTGCAATTTCTGGCGCGTTTCAAAAACCCGCTGGTGATTTTGTTATTGGTCGCCAGCGCGATTTCGGCGTTTACCGGCGAGATCACCAACTTTTTGATCATCAGCGTGATGGTGCTGTTCAGCGTGACTTTGGATTTTGTGCAAGAGCACCGGGCCGGCAAGGCGGCTGAGAGTCTAAGACATTCGGTTTCTGTGAAAGCCCGGGTACTGCGCGATGGCAAGCCCGTGGATGTGCCAGTCACCGCTGTCGTACCGGGTGATGTGGCCTTGCTGTCGGCGGGCGATATGGTGCCTGCGGACGGGCTATTGATAGAGGCATGCGATTTGTTCGTCAAACAAGCGTTATTGACCGGCGAAACTTACCCTATCGAAAAGCATCCGGGCGAATTGCCAGCCGATGCCACCGATTTGCAGGATGCCAGCAACGCGGTTTTTATGGGCACCACCGTGATCAGCGGCAGCGCCAAAATGCGCGTGATTAAAACCGGCACTGCCACCGCGATTGGCGCTATCGCCGATAGTCTGACCAGCAAACCACCCGCGACCGCCTTTGAAGTGGGCACCCATCGCTTTGGCTTGCTGATCATGCGACTGACCGTGTTGCTGGTGTTGTTCGTGTTATTGGTTAACGCCTATTTGGGTAAGCCCTGGCTGGAATCGTTTTTGTTTGCCGTAGCGCTGGCAGTGGGTTTGACGCCGGAACTGCTGCCGATGGTGGTGTCAGTGACCTTGTCGCGCGGCGCAATGCATATGGCCGAGAAACGGGTGATCGTTAAACGGCTGGCGGCGATTCAGAATCTGGGCTCTATGGACGTACTCTGTACCGACAAAACCGGCACTTTGACCGAAGCCAAAATCAAACTGGAACAACATGTCGATCCGCAAGGCCAGCCCAGCGAGCGAGTGCTGGAACTGGCTTATCTGAACAGTTTTTTTGAAACCGGCCTAAAAAGCCCATTGGATGAAGCGATTCTGGCGCACGAAAACATCGACGTCAGCGCCTGGCAAAAGATTGACGAAGTGCCGTTTGATTTTGAAAGGCGGCGGGTATCGGTGCTGCTGGACAAAGGCAATGGCCGATTGTTGGTGGTGAAAGGCGCCTCCGAGGAAATCATTACCCTGTGTACCCGTTACGAGCAACAAGGCAGCGATGAGCAAGTGCCGCTCGATCCAGCCAGTCGAGCTCGCATCCACGAGCAACATAACGCGCTAGAGCGAGAAGGCTTCCGGGTGTTGGGCATCGCCTGGCGTTAGGTGCCGCAGGATCATCCGCATGCGGTGGTCGGCGACGAAAGCGAATTGATCTTCGCCGGATTTGCCGGCTTCCTTGATCCGCCCAAACAAAGTGCCGGCGCAGCATTAGCGGCATTAAAGGACAGTGGTGTCACAGTCAAGATCGTCACCGGCGACAGCGACTTGGTTACCCAACACGTCTGCGCACAGTTAAATATACCGGTGCTTGGCGTGCTGATGGGCAAGGACATCGCCGCCATGGACGATCACGCTTTACGTATCCGCGTCGAAAAAGCCAATCTGTTTTGCCGAGTCAATCCGGCCCAAAAAGACCGTGTCATTCTGGCGCTGAAAGCGCGCGGTCACGTGGTCGGCTATTTGGGCGACGGCATCAACGATGCACCATCATTGCATTCAGCGGATGTCGGTTTGTCGGTGGACTCGGCGGTGGACGTGGCCAAGGAAGCTGCCGATATGATTCTGCTGGATCAGGATTTACAGGTTCTCTACGACGGCGTACTGGAAGGCCGACGTACCTTTGGGAATATTCTGAAATACATCATGATGGGCACCAGCTCCAACTTCGGCAATATGTTCAGCATGGCTGGCGCGGCGCTGTTTCTGCCCTTCTTACCGATGCTGCCAACCCAGATTTTACTCAATAACATCCTCTACGACGTCTCCGAAGTACCGATTCCCTTGGACCAAGTCGATCCTGAAGAACTGCGCAAACCACGGGTGTTGGACATGAACTTCATCCGCAATTTTATGCTGGTGATTGGCCCCATCAGTTCCGCATTCGATTTTTTAACCTTCTACGTCCTGCTAACGATCTTGAAAGCCGACGAAGCCCTATTCCAAACCGGCTGGTTCGTCGAATCGCTGTGCACGCAAGTCCTCGTGTTTTTCATCATCCGCACCCGTGGCAATCCGTTCAAAAGTCGGGCGCATCCGATATTGGTTGCCACCTCGCTCTCTATTGCGCTGATCGGTGCCATTCTGCCGTTTACGCCGCTAGGCCATTATTTCGGCTTCGTGCCACCACCGGCCAGGTTTTATTTAATTCTGGGGGCGATGGCAGTATCGTATCTATTCGTGGTGGAACTGGCCAAGCAAGGTTTTTACCGCTGGCATAAAAAACACGGCAAGCCAGAACGCGTTGGTCATCGCTCGATATGAACCCAACCGGCTAGCGCAGGCAACCTGGATAGAGTCATCGCTCTGCAAATTTCGCTTTTCCCCCTCATCCCGGCCCTCTCCCGGAGGGCGAGGGAGCAGATATGCCAAAATTTGAAGTGCGAAAGGTATAAATGAGATAGCGCTAAACACCTGCTATGTAGAACCCTAAACTACGCTGTTACGACGTGGCGGCGCTGGCGATGTCCACAATGACTTCGGCAATATTTTCCGGCGACAACACAAAATCGATACAACCGCTGGCGATGGCACTCGCCGGCATGTCCGGCTGAATCGCCGTATCAAGCTTCTGCGCAATGGTGATGCCGCCCACGTCTTTGATGCCGCACAGCGCAGCCGCGCCATCGCCGTCGAAACCGGAGACTATCACCGCAATCAGTTTGCCGTTCCAATGTAGGGTCAACGACCGCAGAAAAACCGTAATCACATCCGGCCAGCCGCGCGGTTTTGAGATCGGCTGTAAGCGAAACTGGCCATCGACGACGTGTAAATCCCGATTTGCCGGAATGATAAACACGCGATTAACGCTTATTTGCAATCTTTCCGTAATCAGTTCGACCGGCATGCTGGTGTAACTCGGCAGCACTTGGTGGAGCTGGGTCGGCATTATGGTGATGTGATTGACGATAACTATCGCCACCCCCATGTCGGGCGGCAGATTTTGTAATAGCCGAATATAAACGTCCAGCCCACCAGCCGAGCCGCCAACACAAACGATGGGGAAATTTTTTAAGGTATTAGTCATAGTTTATGTCCGCATGTATGTTAGTGCGCTTAGCGTTGTTACCGCCGGCGATATGTTCGCAGTCGAACAGACCGCGACTGCGCCGAGCGGTATATTCCAAGCTCAAGCCTGATCCACATATGGCTCTTTTAAAATAGGAAACTCTAATGGATACCCTCAACAAAGCCTCAAATTACGCACATGAAACTTACGATAAGCTCGCCGGTGTTGCCTCCAGTACTGCGGAGACATTTGCGGACAAGCGCGAAGAGTTGATGGATGCAGAAAAGAAACTGATGAAAAACAGTCGCCGCCATGTCCGGGATAACCCGATGACAGCGATGGGCATTGCGGCATCAGTGGGTTTTCTGCTGGGCAGCTTGTTACGCAGCCGTTAATTGAGTAAGCAGCAGTAACGCCGCCTTGTCGCTTTTCGCTAACAGATACCAAGAAGGCCGCGTTTCCGGCAAACGCGGTCTCTTTTCGGTCAATAAAGCAATCGAAAGAATCATTGCAATGGGTACACCAGACAATAACAGCAGAAGTGGGCGCATGCGTAAGTTCTCCGATTCTGAATGGACACACACAGTGATTCAGGAGGCGTGGTATTCGACGTATGGCGTAACACGTTTTAAAGCTACGCAACAAATTACCGGCTTCAGACTAGCCTTTAGATCATGCAAACTCTGTACGGTAGCGCACGTAAATTGGCTCAGAGTTGTTGGGATAGGCTCGGTACGCCAGTGGACACAGTCTAAAACCAGTCTGTTCGACAGCGCACCGACAATGTTCTCGCTGTTAGATAAAGTTGAGGTGAGTTTGCAGCACCTGTGAAGGTGCCGATCCAAACTAGCAAAACACTTTTCTTACAAAACGCTGGAGAACAAGATGAAAAAATTAATTCCTATAGTAGCCGTTTCTGTTCTGAGTGCGGCATTGGCAGGCCCACTCTATGCCGATGACGTAAAAGACAAACAAAAAGACCTTCATGAAAAGCAAGAGGAACTGGGCAAAAAACAAGAAGAAGTCAAAGAAAAACAGGCCGAACTGAATCAAGCCAACCAGGAAGTCGCCGTAGAACGCGCTCAGGAAGCCAATAAGTCGATGCAGCAGGTCAGCCGAGCCAGCAAGATCACCGGTGCCAAAGTGAAAAATACCACGGGTGACGGTCTCGGCGACATCAAGGACTTGGTGATCGATCCCGCGACGGGACAAGTCGTCTATGCAGTCGTTTCTTTCGGCGGTGTCATGGGCATGGGCGACAAGTTGTTTGCTATCCCCTGGAGAGCGCTGCATTGGACCAGCCCCAAAGATTATTACGTCCTAGACCTGGATAAAGACACTTTAAAAAAAGCGCCTGGTTTTGACAAAAAGCATTGGCCGGCAAACTCTGAAAAATGGGAAGAGCAACGCCAGGCCCTGGGTCAGTTTTACCGCGTAACGCCTTAACCGTGCAGCAAATGCCTCGCGTCAGACAGGCTTTATCATTCATGGCCTTGGTGATTGTGCTGTCGGCGTGCGGCGAATCGGCACAATTGCCGATTTCGGCGGGTACCGGTTTAAATCCGCAACTGCCACCACCGCACCCAACCTGGATTCCCACAATCAATATCGCCCAGGCCGCTGGCAGGCCGGCTAATACTAAACCGTCGCGGCATCAGGCCTGACAGTGAACGCCTTTGCCGCTAGTCTTGATCACCCGCGTTGGCTCTATGTGCTACCGAATGGCGATGTACTGGTCGCCGAGACCAATGCCCCGCAAAGGCCTGACGATGGCTGGGGAATCAAAAGCTGGTTGATGAAGCAGGTGTTGAGCATGGCCGGAGCAGGAACACCCAGTGCGAATCGCATCACACTGTTGCGCGATAAAGATGGCGACGGCGTGGCGCTGATCGGCACCGATTTTTACGTCGCCAACACCGATGCGCCGCTGAAGTTTAACTATACGGACGGCGAAACACATATCGCTGCAGCGGACATCAAAGTGCTGGATCTGCCGGCTGGCCATATCAATCATCATTGGACGAAAAATCGGCAATCCAAAAATGATCACTGACAGCACGCTGAGCAGTGTTGGCCCCAATGACGAGTTGTTAGCGGATGTTGATTCGTTTATTGAAAACAACTCGTTAATTGAACGTCCTAAACACTAGCCCAGCCTAAAAACGGTGTGTGGTCAGCGCTAACTATCAGGGTGATCCGGCTTGGACATTCTGTTTTTTTGCAATGTTTGACACCGCACAGACAGAGTGCAGTTGTTAGCGTAAATTCCATTCCCCAGCAGAGTCATTACTCTAATGTGTGGTGGCGGCTTTTAATAAGAGCTAAAGAACAGTTGCCAGTGACACGGCCATCTACGGCGACTTAAACGATATTAGCGATGTAAAAATAAAACACCCTACCAGGAGGAAGCCATGCGCAAACCCGCATCCTTAATTTTAGTGGCATTAACCGGCTGTTTGCTTATTGTCACCAACCTTGTTCAGGCCGAACAATCTTCCGTAAACCAATTCGCCGAGAACTCGGAGTTGGACAATACTCAAAACAACCTTCGTGATAAGGACAACACGACATTAACGGCCGAGGATCAAAACGAGTCCAAAGCCGACTTAAAAATCACCGCACAGATTCGCAAAGCCGTACTTAAAGACAAATCCTTATCCCTGGATGCGCATAACGCCAAAATCATTACCCGTAATGGCGTTGTCACCTTACGCGGCCCGGTCGCCACGACGGACGAAAGCATAAAACTGCAAAAGATCTGCCGAGAAACGGCCGGTGTCGTGCAGTTAGACAACCAACTTGAAACTAAAGCGCCTTAACAGCGTGGGAGTATGTAATGACTAAATCCGTTTTTTGTATCGCTAAAACTATTGAGCAAACTGAAAGCATTGTGAACCAGTTGAAGGCTGCCAGTTTTGCCAGCAACGATATTTCCGTGTTGCTGCCCGATAAAAATACCACGAAGGATTTTGCCCATGAAAAACACACCAAAGCCCCGGAAGGCACGGCACTTGGCGGAACGGTGGACATGGGTACCGGGGCGGTATTGGGCTGGTTGGCCGGTATCGGCACCTTGGCTATTCCGGGTTTGGGGCCGTTTATCGCCGCCGGTCCGATTATGGCCGCGTTGAGCGGTGCAGCGTTGGGTGCCGCGGCGGGCGGACTGAGCGGCGCCTTGATTGGCGTGGGCATTCCGGAATATGAAGCTGTGCGCTACGAAGGCAAAATCAAGGGTGGCGGCATTTTGATCTCGGTGCACGCCGGCAGTAGCGAAGCCATTGATCAGATAAAAGAAATTTTCGGGCACGCGCACGCCGAAGATATTTCTTACACCGACGAAGCAGCCGTACCGGCTTGATGTTGAAACCCTATCTAAGAATCCCGTTTTCTGAATAGAGAAGGGTTTTTTGCATTTTATAAAGATTTACTGACACAACGTTTCTTCCGTGTATAGCGCCTCCAAAATGCCTCCCGCCAAGTCGGACCGGGCATTCTTTTTTTGCGCAATTTTTGATTCCAGATGAGGGCGGATAAGCCGCGCATAAAACTTATTTGAGTTCGATGGAAGGCTCAGCACAAAGGTTTTGCTGCTGTTCTAAATCATTTAAGGCCTCGACCAAGCCCAACACCCTATCAACCGAGGCATGCCATTGGGCAATCACCGGCATATTGTTCACCGGCCAGGACAAGGCCGCGGCCATTTGTTGAAAGGCCTGCACCGACTGCATTAACGCGCCCAGGGTAATACTCCCCAGAATAAAACGCGGCGCCGTGATCAGTATGGGCAGTGCCATCGATAACACCGCATAACCGGAGCTAAACAAAATAATGTGCTCCCATGCCCGCGTTTGCAGATCATATATCCCGTTAATGTCTTGAAACAGACTGAGAAAACGCTTTTTTTCATGCGCCTCGCGGTTATGCGCCGAAATAGCTTGGGCATTCTCCCGGGCTTTGACCAAACCGAAGCGAAAATTAGCTTCAACGGTCTGCATCGCGTTGGTAGTCAAAGTCAGCGGCCGGCCGGCCCACCATCCCAAGATCGAGGCCAGCGCCGCATACAACAGGGCTAACCAAACCAAGTGTCCATAGATGGGCAGTTGCATGCCGCCAAAATCCAGCATCACAGTGCCGGACAGCGTCCAGAGAATTTGGGTAAAGCTCGCCAGCAATAACACGCTGTAAAACAGTGTGTAACACAGATTAACGGCTTCATCGGTGGCAATCCGAATATCTTCGGCGATGCGGCCATCGGGATTGTCGTGACCCACCGTCAGTATCTGAGCGATTTGGTAATGATGGCCTTTGTGCATCCAACGGCCGATAACGTGCGCTGTCAACCAGGCCCGCCAGCTGATTTGCATATCCCGCTTGATTTTTAAATGTAAAACCGTCACCAGCATGCTGGCTAAAAAAATTAATACCAAATCGCGAACTTGGGTCATCAGCCCGGTCATGTTGCGCTGTTCCAATGCGTCGAACAGCGCCGCACTCCATTGCGTAATCATCACGGCGATGATGATCTGCAACACAGTCAAGATCAACAGGTTCAAAGTCCGTCGGCAGATGCGCATCCGCTGTTTGGAGCGCCAAAATGGCCCCGCCAGCTTCAGAAACTTAAAGAAAAATCCAGTTTGACCTGGCACAGGGGCGCTCCACGGTGAATTAATTGCGTAGGCGGTTTTGCTAACACCGTTCAGGAGGACGGGTGATGACAAAGTCGGCGACCGCTAGCCAGAGGATGCGCTACCCGGGGTTTTAAGTCTGTGCGCTAGAGTACTAAGCCGCCCTGAATAAAAACTTTGCTACCTCCTAAGCTGCCAGTGTGCGTTTGCTCAATGTGCGTTGACGCACCGACTGCAATCAAGGTCGGGCGTATGGTTTGCTCCGAGCACTTAATAAGTGTTCATTCGTTTAATTAGAATTAAAAACCCACCAGGAGTCACCATGAACAAAGACCAAGTTAAAGGCCATGTCGAAGAGACTAAAGGCAAAATTAAAGAAGTTGCCGGCAAACTATTAAATGACGACGAGATGGAGCTAGAAGGCAAAGTGCAGAAACACGTCGGCAAAGTCCAGGCGGGCGTTGGCGACGTTAAGGACACTATTGAAAAGGCTGTGGATGACGAATAACAGACTTTATCATCGCACCCAAACCGTCCTTAACTACCTAAAGGTAACCTCATGAAATTTACTCAAACCGAACGTTACATCCTATCCGCCGGCGTTCTAGCCGCCCTCTGCTCGTTTGGCGCCTACGCCACAGACCACGAAGCCCCCGTCAACAAGGACCAGGTAGAAGGTCGAGTCGAGCAAACCAAAGGCAAGATCAAGGAAGAGACCGGCAAGGTCATTGATGACAAGAGCATGGAAGTGGAAGGCAATGTCCAAAAAAATCTCGGCAAAGCTCAGAAAGGCTATGGCGACATGAAGCAGGATATCAAGGAAGGCAAGTAAGCTAGAGCAGTTATCGGACGGCCTATCGCCTCCCCCTTCGGTACCGCTGGCAGGCTAACCGCTCAAGATAAACGTGTAGAGACGCAATACCTTGCGCCTCTGCATCGCTCCGAGTCAACGGAAACGCCTCCTACAGAACAGCCTGACTGTTAGCATCTATCGACGATAGTTGCGCTTATTTTTGCCTACGGACCGAATTGATTCCACTAAACAATGGAGAATTCCATGAATCACATATCCCAATCAGAACATGCCACTAAAGCCTGTATCGCAGCGTGCAGTATTTGTCATCAGATTTGTTTGCAAACCGCGATGAACCATTGCCTGGAAACCGGCGGCAAGCACATCAAAGCCAAACATTTGCGACTGATGCTGAACTGCGCCGAGATATGCCAAACCTCGGCTAACTTTCAATTGACCGGTTCCCACTTTCTACATCGCCTGCATGAGCTTTGTGCGGAGATTTGTGAAGCCTGCGCAGCGGAATGCGATGAGATTGGCGAGATGAAGGATTGCGTTGCTGCCTGCCAACAATGCGCCGACAGTTGTCGGCAAATGCTCATCACTCAACACTAAATCCAACGCTTCCGCCGACATGCGCCCCACAGCTTTGTTATTCGTGGCGCTTATTGCGATGGGGCTGCCCGCCTGCGCGACAGCCCCGGCGTCTAATGTTCCCGATCCCAGCGCCTGGTCGGACGATCACGCCGCCAGCAGATCCTTACTCGGCAAACTCACGTGCCGCGCCAGTCTGTATCCAGTCTTGTGCTGAGCTAACACCCCACTTCCCGATTGTCCCACGCAAAAAATTCAGGAGACCCTGTCATGAGCAACATCGTCACTAGAGACGGCACGAAAATTTACTACAAGGACTGGGGACTAGGGCCGGCGGTGGTATTCAGTCACGGCTGGCCATTAAACGCCGACGCCTGGGAAAAGCAGATGGTTTATCTAGTGGCACACGGTTATCGCTGCATTGCCTACGACAGGCGCGGCCACGGTCGTTCTGACCAGCCGTGGATAGGCAACGACATGGACACCTATGCCGACGACTTGGCTGAACTCATCGAGAAACTTGATGTACATGACATCATCCTCGTAGGCCACTCCACTGGTGGTGGCGAGGTGGCGCGCTATATCGGTCGCCACGGTTGCCATCACGTCGCTGGTGTGGTCCTAGTGGGTTCGGTAACGCCGCTGATGCTAAAAACCGATAATAATCCCATCGGATTGCCGCCCACGGTGTTTGACGACATTCGTAGCGGCGTCGCTGCGGATCGTTCGCAATTTTTCATGAACCTAACCACCCCGTTCTACGGTGCCAATCGCCCCGACGTAATGGTCGGACAAGGCGTGCGCGATGCGTTCTGGCTACAGGGCATGCAAGGCGGCTTACTCAATCAACTGGAATGTATCAAGGCTTTTTCAGAAACCGATTTTTCAGACGATCTAAAGAAATTCGAGATACCCACACTGATCATCCACGGCGACGACGATCAAATCGTGCCGATTGCCGCCTCTGCACTCGCAAGCACTAAATTGATTGAAAACGCCACGCTGAAAATTTACCCGGGCGGTCCGCATGGCTTAGCAGATACGCATACAGACCAGCTAAATAGCGACTTGCTGGCGTTTCTTAAAACCCGAACTGCGGAAGATTGATATCAACCGCTAAGATTCTATGCTAGACAACGCCAGTATGTGTTGATCTTTTGAAACTCATAAATGCTGTCAGGCTGGCCCTGCCCCCGGAAGACTTGTCCTGTAAAAAAATGGGCCTCAAGCGAAAGTGTTTTACTCAGTGCGGCAGCGAACAGACAGCCGTGGACAATGACCGGTTTAATATCAATCATTAGGAGGCAGACCGTTATTTCTTCACGACACCGGTGCCACGCAATATCGAACTGACTTACCCTATTTTCACAACGGCTCGTCGGTGCCTAGTCTTGCCGATACAGCCCGAATCATGAGTGACGTCCACCCGGCCAAAATTTTTACACACGAGGAAACTACCAACATGGCGGCGTTTTTAGGCACTTTGACGGCTGGATACAAAGGCAAATCGCGTGCTCATTTGACGGTTGCAAACATCCAATAGGACTGCTTCGTGCCATGTATTTCAATCCTTGTTAGACCTGAGAAGATCATGAGAAGAATCTATTTTTTAGTGCCAAACCTTGAAAGCACGCATCAGATTGTCGATGAGCTACGGGCGGAAGGGATCGAAGATCGGCATATTCATATTTTGGCAAAACGCGATACGCCGCTAGGCGACATGCCGGAAGCCTCAGTATTCCAGAAAACCGACTTCATACCGGCAGTCGAACGCGGTGCCGCACTTGGTGCAACCACGGGCTTGATAGCGGGGCTTGCGGGTTTGCGCTTCGCCGGTTTTGCGATTGCCGGTGGCCCCGTTCTAGGAATTTTATTTTACGGTGCCACGATCGGCGCGATGATGAGCGGTTTGGCGGGTCTTCAGGTGGGAAATTCCAGAGTCAAGGATTATGCCGATGCAATCGAAAACGGCCAGCTATTGGTTATGATTGATATTGCAAAAGAGCGTATCGATGCCATTAAGCAGTTGATTACCAAACACCATCCAGAGGCTGAATTTGAAGGCATCGAGCCGATTTTGCCGCCCAATTACAGTTAGGCAGCTTAAGTCAGTCGTTCACCGTTCACTAATACTTTTGGAGGCAACGTGAAGATTTCTAAAATAGACCGAGGGTTCTTATTGGCAGCCATTGGCGTCATGCTGATCGTTTTGTCCATCAACGCTCAGGCAGATAAACAGGATATTGGCAAAAGGGAATATGAATCGGCGTGCGCCGTTTGTCATGGACTGACCGGCAGGGGCGACGATGGTCCCCTGAAGCCCTACTTGGTTAAACCCGTACCCAACCTGACGGTACTCGCCAAAAATAATAAAGGCGTATTCCCATTCGACAAGGTCTTCCAAATCATCGACGGACGGCAGGAAGTTGCGACGCATGGGCCACGCAATATGCCTGTCTGGGGGAATGCCTTTAACAACCAAACGTCTTTGTTTTACGACAACTATCCGGAACAGGATAAAGAATCGGGCGCTCGCAGCCGCATTCTGGCACTAACGGAATATCTGTACCGACTGCAAGACTAATAAGTCAGTAATTTCATTAGTTCAAGGAAAAAGCATTTTGCGTATGCTTTCCGAAAAAACAAAAACAAAGCTGCGCAACCGACAGCCCAGACGCTGCCCAATGCACTAAAGCCGATTATCCATAGCAACATTTACCGGCTCATTCTGCATAACGGTTTACGATCAGGGTTGTTGTTCATCCAGGGTCTCAGCAGTGTTTTCAGAGCTGAGTGGCGATTGTTCCGCCTCATGCATGTGCTTTCGATTGGTGATTTCATCCATCTTCTGAAACAAAGGCCCGACCGGAGAATTTTCAATGCCGGTGAAATACAGTCGGCTGGCATTGACCACGACGAAGACCGAACTGAGATGATGAAATAAGGCGGCCACGATAGGGTTAAGTACGCCCATAGTTGCCAGGGTCAGCCCAATCGCATTAAAGCCCATGGCCCAGGTATAATTTTGCTTGATAATGCCGCCCATTTTTCGGCTGAGCCGCAGTATCGTAATCAAGTCCTTGGCGTCGTCGCCAAGAATCACAATATCGGCCGACATCACCGCCAAACTGACATTCTTGTGCCCGCCTATGGCAATGCCGACATTGGCCGCAGCCAAGGCCGGAGCATCATTAACGCCGTCGCCCACCATGGCAACCTTGCCTTGCAATTGCATTTTCTTGACCAAGGCCGTTTTATCATCCGGCTTGAAGTTGTAAAAATAACCGTCAGCACCGATATATTCAGCCACCCGTTTGGCTTCGCTTTCCTCATTGTCACCCGTGGCCAGCAGCACCGTTTCGATGCCGCAGTCATGAATAGCGGCAACCAAACCCTGCATTTCGGCACGGATAATGTCGCGAATCACAATCACCCCTTTGACTTCGCGGTTAACCGCCACCCAAATCGCCCGGCCGGTGTAATCCAAAGGCGGCAGCTCGATGTCCAGTTGCTGCAGGGTTTCCTGGCTACCGATCAGCACAGCATCTGCGCCGATTTGGGCTTTTATGCCACGGCCCGGCAAGTCTTCAACCTGGGTCACGTTTAACAAATGCGATACACCGTGCCCGTTGGCATACGCGACGATCGTGTTGGCAATGGGATGGTCGAAGCGGGATTCAACCGATGCGCATAAGGTCAGCAAGTCCTGCTCCGGCATGGCGAGGGCAATCACCTGGCTGACTTCCGGCACAGCCTTGGTGACGGTGCCGGTTTTGTCCAAAATCAGGATTTTAACATCCTGCATATTTTCCAACGGCTCGCCGCCGCGTGCCAAAATGTTGCTACGCGCCAAACGGCCGATATTGGCGGCAAAGGCAGTAGGCGTTGCCAAGGCCCAGGCACAGGGACACACCACGGCAAGCGCCGTCGCCATCAGATGCAGACTACCGGTCATGAACAACAGCAAAAGGCGTAAGCCGTGACACCGAGGATCAGTAACTGCACGGTTGAATCGGCGCGTTTCTGTAAGCTGGATTTTTGCTGGAGACCGGCTTCGATTTCCCGCGTCATAATCGCAATAAACGCGTCATTACCGTTTTTTTCCGCGACCACCTGCAGCGGCGCGCTTAAATTCATTGTCCCGGAAATCACGGCATCGCCGGGTTTCTTAAATACTGGAAACGGCTCGCCGGTGACAAAGGCTTCATCGATGGAGGACTCCCCGTCGCTAATAAGGCCGTCGACAGTGATCATGGCGCCTTTGGCGACAATGATCACATCCTGCTTTTGCACCTCCAGCAGCGGAATTTCATGGATTTGATCACCGCGCAGGACTTGTGCGGTTTTCTTGCTGTCCTGGATGAGCGCTTCGATTTTTTCTCGGTTTTTTCTGATAATCGTAAACGAGATATACAAACCTAAGCCGATAAACCAGGCCACCATCGCCCCGCTCAACGGTTCCCCGTCTAGCCAGGTGACGATCATCACCAAGACGATTAACAATTCGGCTGACACCTTGTGCATTAACAAGATGGTTTTTAACAAGGCTTCCAGATAAAGCGCCATACAGATCAGATAAAAAGGCATGCCCAGCCAATAAAGCACAGGCATGTCATAGAAAGCATCCAAGGCAAAACAGAGCACCGGAATGGCAGCGCCAATCACGCGCAACAACATAATGTCGCTAGCAGGGCTGATTTTCAGCAGTTGGGCATCGATTCTGTCGAAATAGGGCTTATAAGACATTTTTTGCCTTGATGTTCATGGATTCCCGCATTAGCGGGAAAGACGAAGTTTATTTTTCAACCCCGCCATCTAAAAATCAGCGATTTTGGGAGGACACCCTAACCGTGCTTTCTCATGCCACCTTTACCCTGTCTCGAAGCGTTGCGTTCGAAAGCCGGCAAATGACGGTCACGGGAAGCGGATTGCAAGTTTTCCAATACCCGGCGAATATCCGGTTCCGGACTCGCTGCGATCAACTGGTCATACATCGCCATATTGGCTTTTTCGTCAGCGACTGCATTCAGGGAGGCTTGTTCAAACGTATCAGGAACGGTAACCCGTTCAGACCATCGATCTTCCGGTACCGGTATTTGATAATTCTCAAAAAATTCCAGCAAGGCATCGACATGACGGCCCTAGGCCTCAACTACGTTGATGAACGGGCGAACCGGGCCGAACTTTTCTATCACTTTCCGGTAAGTCGCCTGCGATTTGTATTCATCTTGCAAAGCCTCTGTTAAGCGTTGTGTTATGGTTTGCTGCATGGTAGTTCTCCTAAAATCTGGTGTGGAGCTGCGTCCGATGATGGCGAATAGTTGAATTTTGGTATGTGAGAGTAGATCGTCTTGCCGGACGCAACCTTACTTTAGCCAGTCATGTGAGTGTCTGAAAACTTAAAGTCTGCAATGATTGATGTCCGACCACATTCCACAAGTCGATCACTGACACCTCAGGGTGATGATGATCGTAGCCCAGCATGCTCACCGATGCGGTTCCCACCCCCCCCGCGTCACAATAGTTGTCGTCTTAAATTTTCATTCCTTTTGAAATTTGAGATTAACCATGAGTCGTTCGAAAAAGCAGTATTCTAATGAGTTCAAAGACCAAGCGTTGGCGAAAGTTTACAGCCGAGGAAACCGTTCCATTCAAGCGATTGCCGACGAATTAAACCTGAGCATACATACCCTAAAAACCTGGATGAGCCACACCCCCACGACCGATAACCGTCCTGCCTACTCCAAGCCCGCCCAGCGGCCTCAAGATTGGCGTCCCGAAGAACGTTTGCAGGCCCTCCATGAAAGCCATGGCTTGAGCGGCGAGGCGCTGAACGCCTGGTGCC
>FSSH01000091.1_pt1 | contig 89303 bp, 90 predicted proteins | sample 1166101 | NCBI WGS metagenome assembly FSSH01 (sample SAMEA32972668, study PRJEB13176) | freshwater metagenome | biome: Drinking water system; feature: Biomass in drinking water that filtered by 0.45 um membrane; material: drinking water | place: USA | collected 2012-12-20 | depth 0 m | reverse complement strand
GTTTGGCAAACTGTTGCGGATGGCGACGAGTCCCTGCTTGCCGTGCCACTACTCGATGCGGAATTGAGATTAACCATGGTTGGTGAAATCATTACGGATGCCTCTTGGCATGTTGGGGGTGAGTTAACCAAGGCTTTGCCATCGCAGGCTGCCCGCGTGCAAAGTTATCTGTTAAACCCGATGCAAACTGAGCTGCATGTCAACTTGCTAAGCCAGGGTAGCGCATACGCCAATGCCGTTTGGAGCGCGCTATTGGCCATTCCCGTCGGGCAAGCAGAAACATACTCGGGATTGGCTGAGAAGTTGGGCTCAGGACCTAGGGCAGTAGCAGGAGCTTGCCGCAATAACCCTTATGCGGGGATTATCCCCTGTCACCGTGTGGTGGCAAAGCATGGCATCGGCGGTTTTATGGGGCAGGCTGACGGCGAGTTTGTCGCGCTTAAGCACCGTTTACTTGAATACGAGCGTGGCTTGGCATTGGCCGGCGAATGAATTCGGCGCAGACCATAGAGTCTTTCTTAAACGCATTGTGGCTGGAATTTGGATTAAGCGACAATACGCTATCGGCTTATGGTAGCGATCTCAAATTGTTTGCGAAGTGGCTGAAGGATAAGGATATAACGGCTGTTGACGAAATCACGATCAAGAGCTTTTTGGCTAACCGTCAGCAACAAGGCATCACCAGCCGTTCGTCGGCCAGAATAGTGTCCTGTTTGCGGCGCTTTTACGGTTATCTGCTGCGCGAGGGTAAAATCAGTATCGATCCTACCCAATTGATAGATGCGCCGCAGCTTGGTCGCACGTTGCCGGATTCGTTGTCAGAAACCGACGTCGAATTATTGTTAAACGCTCCGGAAATTACCGATAAGTTGGGTTTCAGGGATAGAACCATGCTCGAAATGCTTTACGCCACCGGGCTGCGGGTTTCAGAATTAGTCGAACTTAAGTTCGGTCAAATCAATTTCCGGCAAGGTTGTCTGCGTATCGTCGGCAAAGGTGACAAAGAACGCCTGGTGCCGGTTGGCGAAGAAGCCATGGATTGGACCGAGCGCTATTTGTCTACTGCCAGACAAGCAATTCTGGGAAATAGACAAAGCGACTATCTGTTTGTTACCAACCGGGGCACATCTATGACCAGACAGGCTTTTTGGCATATTATCAAGCGCTATGCCGCGCTGGCCGGTATCGACAAACATCTGTCGCCGCATACACTGCGCCATGCGTTCGCCACGCATTTATTGAATCATGGTGCTGACCTTCGAGTAGTACAACTATTGCTTGGTCATTCGGATTTATCCACTACCCAAATTTATACGCATATTGCCCAACAGCGTTTGAAAGCGTTACATACCCAACATCATCCAAGAGGCTAACTATGACTGCATCGATTCATCCAACTGCTTTTATCGAAACCGGCGCCAGGCTTGGAGAAAATGTCAGCGTTGGGCCGTTTGCGGTGATAGAAGCGGGGGCTTTGATTGGCGCAAATAGTCAAATAGGCGCCCATGCCGTAGTGCATGCGCATGTCAAAATGGGCGACGGTAATGTGTTACACCCGCACGCAGTACTGGGCGGATTACCGCAGGACTTGGGGTTTGATGCGCAAACCGAGTCGTGGCTGGAGATTGGCGACAATAACGTGTTTCGAGAAGGATTTACCGCGCATAGGGCTACTGTAGCTGGCAGCGCTACCAGGATCGGGTCAGGTTGCTATTTCATGAATAACAGCCACGTCGCCCATGATTGCTCGGTGGGTGACAAAACTATTTTTGCCAATAATGTGGCGATAGGTGGCCATGTAGAGGTTGGCCATAACGTGTTTATGGGCGGCGCGGTGGTCGTACATCAATTTTGCCGGATCGGCGCTTACGCCATCGTGCAAGGCACAACAGGGATTAACATGGATGTGATCCCGTTTATGCTGATAGGTGGGCGGCCCGCGAAACATTATCGGCTCAACATCGTAGGGTTAAGACGAGCCGGTATAGTGGGCGAGAATTACAAAGCGCTCTCCACCGCGTTCAGATTGTTGAAAAATAAAAAAAGCCTTGAAGAATTGCAATCTACCGAAGAGCTGCAATACTTACGGCGTTGGCTGGCAGTCGATTCTAAACGTGGATTACACGGTTTTATCGATGTTACCAACTGAATTTAATAGTCAGGGGCAAATGCCGTAGGAATTTAACAAATTAGTTCCGGCGGCCAAAGTTGCAAGCCAGTCAGCTAACAGACAGCAAGATTTATGATGAAAATTCAAGTAATCGATAACATCGGTCAAATCCAGCCATTGATGCTGATGGCGGAAGCGGATGTTGCTTTTTATTCAGATGAGATCCAGGCCCTTAATGCTGCCGAACAGCTCCAACCCAATATCATTTTGCTGAATTTTGCATTGCGCGGTAGCCAAACAGCCGATTATACCAACTTGTTATTGGCGGCCAGTCCTGCCAGTAATATCGTGATCATCGGCGATGACTTACATGAAGAGCAAATTCTGCACTGCGTGCTGGCCGGAGCCAAGGGCTATCAAAACAGTCTGTCACTGGCGGCCTATATCAATAGAATGATCCACGCAGTCGCCGCGGGCGAGGCTTGGTTGAGCCGTAAGATCGTTGCTTACCTTCTGGACGCCATTCACAGGAATTATTCAGTTCAAGCAATTAGTTAAAAGTGTAAACCAGCTTCGAAATAAAACGTTTGTCCGGCGATGGGCAGATTATAAGGATAGCTGGATGTAGCCGGTTCCTTGCCATTGCTATCGAGTAGGTTCCGAGCGGATGCAGTTAGATCCAGATAGCCCATCAGTTTTTTAGCATTTAAAGTTAAATCGACCGTTTCATAATCTTTTAAAACGCGCGTATCCCCTGGGCTGCTAAGGCGGTGACCTATCCAGTTGATTTGAGTTTGAATCTGCCATTTAGGTGCAAAATTCCAGGCGAGTGCGGTGTAAACATGATGTTCGGGGACATTGCTAACCCGGGTATGAGTCGCTTCGTTGCGGGCAAATTGCCACGCATAGTTACCGCGTAGATTCCAATCCGAGTGAAACTTCCAATCCCATTCAAACTCGCTGCCGTAGCCGTCTTGACCTGAGGTGTTACGCTCGGTCAGGGTGCCTGCGCCGGAAATCGGGCCGCTAATCAAATCGCGGATCTCATAATGGTATAAATTCAACGCGGTTCTCAGATTCTTCGTCGGACGATAATCGAATGCCAGTTCGGTAGTAGAAATGGTTTCCGGACTTAAAGCCGGGTTGCCAAGGAAAAGCGGGCTGTTTTGCTGATATTGTTCGAGAAAGCTTGGGGCTCTGTAAGCCTGACCATAGAGCAATTTAGTGGTCAATTGTGAATTGATATTCCAGACCAGCGCGGCGCGGGGGTTCAATGTGCCGCCAAAGTCGGAATAGTGGTCAAAGCGCAAACCGGTGGTCAGGTGCCAGTCTTCGGCAAATTGCCATTCGTCTTGTATCGCTGCGGACCAAATGTCGCGATGATGGTCGTCAATAAATGTGAGAGGGGTTCCGGTTAAATCTTGTAAGCCCCCGGCAAGGTTGATGGCGGGAAATGCAGATAGTCCTGCGCCGTTGATAACGCCTACGCCATAATTCCGTGCTTCTTGCGTGTTCATTTCCTCATAGCGGAAACCGGCAATCATGCGGATCAAATGATCGGAGAAACCTTTGTAAATACCGGTGAACTCAAAGCTGGGTACGGTATTTTTAAAACCGGCTACGAAACGTAGCCCCTCCGGAAATAGCATTAAGCCTCTAGTCGACGCCAGCTGGTCGGTGACGTTGCCGTCCGCGCCGATTGGTAAAATTGCACCGGCCGGAAAACCGTATATGTTGGCCGAGACATCAGTATGCAGAAAGCTGGCGTGGGCTTGCAATTCCCAGTTCTCCAGGTCGTCCTCGGTCGAGTAACGCACATCCGCCAAGTAATTGCTGCCATTGCCCTTGCCTTTGTTATCCAGGGCACCATAGGCGCCGGAGCGAAAGCCGTAATCTGATTCGTTAAAAGCCCAAAATCCCAAATCCCAATGTTTGCGTTGCAAACTGAGATGGCCGTTCCAACGTTCGTTTTGGGTTTGCATTGGGCCGGGGGCGAGCGATATATTCGTGCCCAATACTTGGTCGACTTGGGTTTGCGCGTCGGCCGTGATGATTCGATCCGGATCGACCCCGTTATGGCTATATTGCAGGCTACCAGCCACATCCCAGCCTTGCCATTTGCCGCCGTATTGGCCCCAAGCGCTTTTAGTATCGGCATTGCCGCCGCGTGCGCCGACCGTGGCACCGTCAATATCCGCTGCTTTTTTGGTGACGATATTGATTACACCCGCAAAGGCGTCAGCGCCGTATAGCGCCGAGCCCGGTCCGCGGATTACTTCGACGCGTTGAATGTTTTCGACCGGAATGACCATTCCCGCCATATGCGTGCCCTGATAAGGCACCGAAAAACGCGTACCGTTGAGCATGAGCAACACTTCGGCATTGGTTTCATTACGCATGCCGCGCATCGTGTAACTATAATCGTTAGTAACCGGTTGAATCGTAACATGCATGCCCGGCACGGTTTCCAGCACTTCGTGCAGATCGGTAGCGCCCATCGTGGCAATTTGATCGGCGGTGATTACAGTGGTCACCGCGGCGGATTGCGACACGGGTTTGGCGGTGCCCGAGGCAATACTCACTGAAATATTGGCTAATTCCGCTGGCGATAAATCCAGTAAATCGTTTACGGTTTGTTCTGCATGGGCCTGCTGACCGACTAGACTAAGCACCAGAGAGTGTTTGAAAAGCTGCTTCTTGACTGTTTTCAGCATATTGTTTCTCATAATTCCCGCAGGGGTACCGGTTTGGCAATACCGTAGCCTTGCGCGTAATTCACACCCAAGGTTTGTAGGAGATCGAAAATATTTTGGTTCTCCACGAACTCGGCGATGGTCTTTTTGCCCATCACATGAGCGACCTCGTTAATGGCTTTAACCATAGTCAAATCCACACGATCATCCAGTATGTCCTTCACGAACAGTCCGTCTATTTTTAAATAATCGACCGGTAGGTTCTTCAGGTAAGCAAATGACGATAAACCGCTGCCGAAATCGTCCAGGGAAAAAGAGCAGCCTTTTTGGCGCAGCGAATCGATAAATTGCCGGGCATAGGAAAGATTGCTGATGGCCGCTGTTTCGGTAATTTCAAAACAAATTTTATGGGTTGGTATTTGCCATTTGCGGAATTGCTCGTCGATAAAGCCGAGCATGGCTTGGTCCGACAGGGATAAACCGGACAGATTGACCGAGCACATTTCCAAACGGTCCAGGAAGCCGGGCGTCGTTGCCAGATACTGGAACAAACGGGAAATTACCCAGCGATCCAAAGGCGAAGCCATATTGTAGCGTTCTGCCGCAGGTAGAAAGGCGCCGGGCGGAATCACTTTATCTTGATCGTCTCGGTAGCGGATTAAGGTTTCGAAATGCAGACCGCCGCGATCAGCGGCGATCGGCACAATCAGCTGGCCGAATAACTGGAAGCGGTCTCGCTCGATTCCAAGGCGGATTTTTTCGACCCATTGCATTTCGCCTTGTCGGAGTGTTAGCTCTTCGTCGTCCGGACTAAATATATGCACCCGGTTGCGGCCTTTTTCCTTGGCGGCGTAACAGGCGGCATCGGCTTCTTTCAATACATCCACGGCATTGCCGCAGGCCCGATTGATCGGGGCGATACCAATGCTAACCCCAATGTTGAAACTACGGTTTTCCCAAGCAAATTGGAAGTCGCATACCGCATTGCGCAGCTTTTCGCCGGTGATGATGGCTTGTTCGAGCGAGCAATACGACATCAGGATGCCGAATTCGTCGCCGCCCAGTCTAGCCAATATGTCCATTCTGCGCACTTGTTGGCGCAGTACCTCGCCGAGCTGCCTTAGTAGCTCGTCGCCAGCCAGATGGCCGCAGGTATCGTTGACGATTTTGAATTGATCCAGATCTAAATAACACAAAACGTGGTGGCTATCGTTGGCTTGCGCCTCTAACACCAAGTTTTGTATATGGATATCGAATTGGCGGCGGTTGACCAGACCTGTCAATTCGTCGTGGCTGGCTTGATAGGCGATTTTTTCCGACAGGCGTCGGGTTTCGGTAATGTCTTCGCAAACCAGCAACAGGTGAGAACGATTGTTTTCGTCCTTCACCAAGCGCGCGGTTTCCCTGGCCCAGATGATGTTGCCATTACGACAGATGATACGGCTTTCCAACTTATGGACTTGCTCGGGATGATTACGGCATATTTGGAAGAACTGATTGCAGTTGCCGATATCTTCGGGATGGGCAAAATTGAAAATAGAGCAGCCTTGCAGTTCCTCAACACTTAAGCCCAACTGGCGGGCGCCGAAGCGGTTTACCGAGATGATTTGCCCTTGCATATCCAGGTTAAAGACCATGGTCGGGTTGTTGTCGTACAAGGCCTGGAAATTATTTTTGACGCTAATCAAGGCTTTGTTTTGAATTTCGACGGTATCCAGCATATCGTTGAACGCATCGACCAAAATTCCCATTTCATCGCTGCTGTGCTTAGCTGCGCGCAAAGAGTAATCGTGTTCCTGACTGACTTTCTGCGCGGTTTTAGCCAGTTGGGCAATTGGCTTGGCAACCCGGTTTAATAAGGGCGCGGTGAGTAAAAAAGTGATAAACAAGGCCACAAACAGCACGACCAGTACCACGCCGACAAATTGCAATTCGCGCCAGAACGCAGCACTGAGATCGGAGGATAGAAAAATTGCCCCGACAATTTCATCGTCCAGGTGCATGGGTTGATAAACATAGAGATTGAGTTTATCGAAATGGTTGCGCAGGCCATTAGAGACGGTCGGGCAGGTTGCGGTTTGTTTGTCCAGCGAAGTGAATAGCTGGCCTTTTTTGGTGTAGATGCAGGCGCTACGCAAATCGGGGAGATTATTCAAGGAGACTAGGTTTTCCTTAGCTAAATTGGCGTCGTCGAACATTACCGCTGCGACGCTTCGGTTAGCAATCAAGCTGGCTACGGCCATTAAATCGCTCTGGGCTTTGCGCTTTACTTCGCTGACATTAACCGTTACCAAAATCACCAAGGCCAACAGCATGGAAAACAGGCTCGAGGTAATGGCGATGGTAAACAACTTGCTTTTGATGGACAGCCTGGAAAAGAACCTACTCATGCTCGGTTCCCTCTACCAGCGTGGCCACTTCGATGAGTTTGGCGCTGACGTTAAAGCCGCTTTGTTTTAAAGCCTTAAGATTGATATGTAATTTGACTTTGCCGTCGTCCAGCGCAAAGCCAATCATCCCGCCGGATTCTGCAAAAAACGGCTCGCTGCTGACGGTCAAGGACTTTTTCAGCGAACCGACCAATAGCACACCCGGTAGGGCGAGGTCCGCGCGCTGCTCTGGGTTATCAAAATACACGATATCGCAATCTTTAGCCTGTTTGGGCGTCTCTAACTTGAACAAACGAATCGGTTTGTCCTGAACGGTTTTGCTTTCCAGAGGGCTTAGCAAACTGCCGAAGGGGTCGGTACCGATGATGCATATATTAAAGGTGGGGCTGGCTTTTTCCGGCCAAGTGATGAATTTGGTGAAGTTGTAGAGATAAGCGGCCTTGACCTTGTATTCCAGGTTCAATTCGTCCGCCTGCAATGCTGGGCTGACACAACAGCACAGGATTATCCACCTTACGAACCGAACGGCACGCCGCGACAATGCGTCATCAGTGGAAAAGACGGAAGCCAAAGTTATTCCCTGCCGAATAAAATCATCAGGCAAGGATAGTTGAAAAAATATCAGCTGCTGAAAAAACCCCGCAGAGCGCGGATCATATACGCATGATCAAGTACGCCGGCACTCTCCCTGAGGCTATGCATGGCCCACATCGGTGAACCTACATCCACGCTGCGAATACCCAGTTTCGCGGAGGCAATGGGGCCTATGGTACTGCCACAGGGTAGATCGCCATGATGCGCATACTTTTGAAAAGGCACTTCAGCTTGTTGGCAAATCCGCATGAATAGGGCTTCAGAGATACATTCTGAGGCATAACGATGGTTAACGTTTAACTTGATTACCGGTCCCTGGTTGACTATGACTTTATGCCCTGGCTCATAAGCGGCAGGAAAGTTGGGGTGGTAGGCATGCGCCATATCGGCACTGACCATAAAGCTGTTGGCTAGCGTGCGCTGAAAATGGTCTGAGCCCTGGTCGATAGAGCGGGATATACGTTCCAGTACATCAGGGAGGAAACTGCCTGCCGCACCCTTACAGCTTTCACTGCCAATTTCTTCATGATCAAAAAATGCGCAGACCAGAGTATTGGTGCCGTTCAAACTGGCTTCATCCAGTAAGGCCGTCAAGCCCGCATGGCAAGAGGCTAGATTGTCGAGCTGGCTGTCCGCATAAAACAGCTGTTCGTCGCCCCAGAGGCTACCTTTCTGGGTGTCGTAGACATTCAGTTCCCAACTTAAAATGCGGTCGGCAGCAATCCCGGTGTTTTGTTCAAGTAACTGCCGAAAGCGGTCGTCGGTTAATTGCTGATTGACACTGACTGAGAAAATTAGCGGCAATTCGCTTTGCTTTTTTAGTTTCAAGCCGTCTTCATTTACGCCTCGATTCATGTGAATCGCCAGATTTGGTAAACGCAGCAGCGGTTCGTCGAAGCGTAGCAGCCGGCTGGCGATATGACCGTCGCTATCCAGATAGGCGATACGGCCTGCCAAACTCAGATCGCGGTCGGTAAACGTCGCGAGAATTGGGCCGCCATATACTTCGACAGCCAGACGCAACATTTTGTCCGACTCGAGCAGCGGCTGCGGCTTTACCCGCAGACCCGGCGAATCGGTATGAGCGCCGAGTATTTTGAAGCCTGTTTCTACCAAGGCTTCTTTGCCAATCACGAATGCGGCGATTGAGGAATCGTCTCTGATTACATAGTAACGCCCGCCGCTAGCCAATGACCATGCATCGCTTTCCTGGATACGTTGGAATTGATGCGCCTGCAATCGTCCTTCTATGCTGGCGACCGCGTGCCAAGGGCTGGGACTGGCGTCAATGAAATCCAGTAAGTCTTGAACTTGGTGCTGGGCTGTCATCATTGTTTATCCAGCGTTAGCGCCACGGAATTGATGCAATAGCGCAGTCCGGTTGGTTGCGGGCCGTCTTCGAATACATGCCCAAGATGTGCGCCGCAGGATTGGCAGGTTACTTCTACCCGGCGCATGCCGTGGCTGTGATCGGGGTGCTGATCCAGGCTCTCCGAGTTCAGCGGATTCCAAAAACTGGGCCAACCGCAGCCGGAATGGAATTTGTGTTCGGAGGTAAATAAGGCGTGACCGCAGCAGACACAACGGTAGACGCCGGCTTCGTCGCAATCGGTATATTTGCCGGTGAAGGGTGGCTCCGTACCCTTTTCCCGGCAAACATGATATTGCTCGGGAGTCAGTTTTTCGCGCCAGGCTTGTTCAGTATCGATTTTGTCGCTCATCATGGTGTTCCGCAGTGGCTGGATGAAGTTGGCATTGTACTCAGTCTACCTCGGCATCAGAAGCTAGCAAAAGCCGGGAATATTTCAGTTGCTTGCATCAGGAGGTTCTAATATTCTTGAGAAGTAAGCGTTTGAAGCTTATAACAGCCGCATAAAAACAATAAATACTGGACAGTGTTCAGCTAAACAGCAGCGAGGAGAAGGTTATGGCAAGAATTATAGTGTTGGGTGCGGGGATCGGCGGTGTGCCGATGGCTTACGAAATGAAGGAAACGGTGGGAAATGCGCATGAAGTCGTGGTGATTTCCGATTCACCGACCTTTCACTTCGTGCCCTCCAACCCTTGGGTGCCGCCAAAATGGCGCAAACCCGAGGATTTAAAAATCGAGCTTGCGCCGGTCATGGCGAAAAAAGGCATCAACTTTATCCAAAAGGCGGCCACAAAAGTCGATCCGGCCAACAACAAAATTGATCTGGCGGATGGCTCGTCTGTTGAATACGACTATCTAATCATCGCGACCGGCCCACGTCTGGCTTTCGATGAAGTGCCGGGCTTGGGGCCGCACACGGGATACACTTCCTCGGTCTGCCATGTCGATCATGCCGCTGTTGCCGCGGAAGATTGGCAGAAATTTGTCGCGGATCCGGGTCCCATCGTGGTCGGCGCAGTGCAAGGCGCGTCCTGTTTCGGGCCGGCGTATGAATATCTGATGATTCTGGAAACCGACCTGCGAAAACGTAAAATCCGCGATAAAGTGCCGATGACCTTTGTAACCTCCGAGCCGTATATCGGCCACTTGGGCCTGGGCGGGGTCGGCGATACCAAAGGCTTATTGGAAAGTGCATTGCGCGACAAAACCATCAAATGGATAACCAACGCCAAAGTAGACCGCATCGAAGCGGGGATGATGTTTGTTACCGAAGTCGATGAAGACGGCAACGATAAGAAAAAACACGAAGTACCGTTCAAATACTCCATGATGCTACCGGCGTTTACCGGCATCGATGCGGTGCGACACAGCGGTGCGGAAGGATTGACCAATCCGCGCGGTTTCGTGATCGTCGACCAACATCAGCGGAATCCGACTTTCAAAAACATCTATTCGGTCGGTGTCTGCGTGGCCTTGCCGCCGGTGGAAAAAACCCCGGTGCCGACGGGGACCCCCAAAACCGGTTACATGATTGAATCGATGGTGACCGCCACCGCCCACAATATCCGCGACGAATTGGCCGGCAAGTCGCCCACCGAAATACCCAGTCTTAGCGCGTTATGCTTGGCGGACTTGGGCGATACCGGCGTGGCGTTTTTGGCGGTGCCGCAAATTCCGCCACGCAACACCACTTGGTCCAACCATGGCAAATGGGTGCATCTGGCCAAAATTGCGTTTGAAAAATACTTCATGCGCAAAATCAAAAATGGTATCAGCGAGCCGTTTTACGAACGCATGATTTTGAAATTCTTGGGCGTGGTCCGTTTGAAATAGGAGGCTCTATGTCTATTGACCGTGTGGTGTTCGCAGTGGCCGGTTCGTTCGTCCTGCTCAGTGTTGCGTTGGTGCACTGGCACTCGCCGAATTGGCTGTGGCTTACTGCGTTTTTGGGGGCAAATCTGTTGCAGGCGTCCTTCACCGGCTTTTGCCCGCTGGCGATTGTTCTGAAAAAGTTTGGGGTTAAATCCGGCTGCGCATTCTAAAAACTGACATCTCAGTGAGCCGGATCGTTGCCATGCAGCGATCCGGTGTTTTCCGTTTTGCCAAACCGACCTTGTGAAAAGTATCGGGTTTAACGGCGCCAATTTTTTTTGGGATCACACCTTCGTTGTCGCAAAAGTTACAGCAGACTATTTTAAGTAAGCCGCCACCGTTCGCGATTCCCAAGCACCGTGTGGCAATTCGCCCGGCGGGTTGACCGTCCAATTCCAACTCGCCAGCTGATTAGCTTGCTGCACATAGTCAGCCAAAATTGGCCGGTAGTCGGTTTGATCCAACTGTCCGTTGCGGTCATGACGCTGATCGTCAAGTTCCGTGACTAGGCAAACCGGCGTTTGCCAGTTCTCCAGCCACTTTAGATGGGCCAGAATCAGTGTTCTGCCAAAAGCTTCCAATTGCTTCGGTTCGGCAGCGCTATGCGTTAGCCAGTCCAGTGGCAGCAAGGGCAACTGGGTTAGGCAATTGACCGACGCCACCCAACGCTGCTTGACCGGTAACTCAGGAAGCGTTGGATTTAGGACTAATGCCGGCGGCGGGATTTGCCGATGTTGCGCCAGCCAGTCCACGATGCCGGTCACGTCATGCAGATGACAAAAAATTCGGTTCGGCCAATGTTTGGCAAGGCGTCGGCTTTGGTAAGTAAAGGTAATATCCAGCAGTACGATTTGTTCGAAATGCTCCAATAACTCAACAATGGGCAGGTCGTGCGCGCTGCCGCCACCAACTATCAGGGCGGCACCACCGTGATCGCCAGTGGCTTGTGCGGCAAGCAGCAGCGCGTCTTTCGTTGCCTGGAGGTGTGGACGCCAAGCGTCGCGACAGCGGCGATGCCTAGCTTGCAATGCCGCCATCTCCCGCCGGTAGCCGAGCAAGCAGGCTGCGCGGTTGGCGGCGCGCACGCCCAGCAAATGCCACAATTCTTCCAGCATCAGCCGATTATCTGTACGGTTGATTGTCCGCCCAATTCCGCTGTCACTCGTCCAAACGATGTCCGCAATACTTGCAATGCGCTGCGTCGAAATCATGGCTGGCCGCGCCACAATTGGTACAAGCGCGGTTATCCAAATTCTGGTTTTTGTGGGTATTCAGCAACTCGGCGCTATAAATGCCGGTTGGTACCGCGATAATGCCGTAACCCATGATCATGATGGTGGACGCAATCATTTGCCCAAACGGGGTTTGCGGGGCGATGTCGCCGTAACCGACAGTCGTGATGGTGACGATAGCCCAGTAGACGGATTTTGGAATGCTGGTAAAGCCAGCGGTTGGGCCTTCCACGACATACATCAAGCTGCCAAACACCACCACCAATGTCAGCACTGCATACAAAAACACGGTGATTTTTCGCACGCTGTTGACTAAGGCCACCAGCAAAATGTCGGCTTCTTCCAGGTATTCGGAAAGCTTCAGTACCCGGAAAATCCTTAACAGTCGCAAAATCCGCAAGGTCAGCAGATATTCCACGCCCGGCAGGAGTAAGCCCAAGTAGGCCGGCAGTATCGACAACAAGTCAACAATCCCGAAAAAGCTGCGGGCGTACAGCCAAGGACGGCGCACGCAAATCAAACGCAATGCGTATTCCAGCGTAAACAATCCGGTAAAAAACCATTCCGACCAGAGCAATAAAGCAGCGTAGCGCTGTTGTAACTCATAAACGCTGTCCAGCATCACCACAACGATACTCAACAAAATCGCTACGATCAGGGCGATATCGAAACGCCGACCTGCGGCGGTTTCCGAACCAAATATGATTTGGTTCAGCGCTTCACGCCATGCCGAAAGTATCGTGCCTTGGTTATAACCTTGTTGGCGTCTGCGCTTAGTAGTGCTCATGGATCTCGAATGTCAACGAAGGGCAACTGGACTGTGGTGGTTAAAGTATAAATCGAGCCGGTGTTGTCTGACGAACTCAGACAATATTTTGTTTGGCACTAGCGGTGCATTGTAGGGTTTGCTACAAATTATTCCGATTAAAATCTTAAATAATTCAGTTGCTTATGAGTTGGCACAACCGTTGCTGAAACGTATTAAAAAACGTGAGGTTGTGCTATGAAATCGACCAAAGACATTGCGGAATTGTTGGACGAACCGGCTTGCGAGCATAACAAGAAGGAAAAGTCCGGCTGCGCGAAACCCAAGCCCGGCTCAGCGGCGGGTGGTTGCGCGTTCGATGGCGCACAAATTGCGTTATTACCGATTGCCGATGTCGCGCATATCGTGCACGGCCCCATCGCCTGCGCCGGTAGTTCTTGGGACAACCGCGGTACCCGTTCTTCCGGCTCGGAACTCTACCGGATCGGTATGACCACCGATTTAACCGAACAGGACGTGGTGATGGGCCGCAGTGAGAAGCGCCTGTTCCATTCCATCAAACAAGCGATCGAAACCTACAATCCGCCAGCGGTGTTTATCTACAACACTTGCGTCCCGGCTTTGGTGGGTGACGATATTAACGCCACCTGCAAATCTGCAGCCGAGCGTTGGGGGGTGCCGGTTGTGCCCATCGATTGCGCTGGCTTTTACGGCACCAAAAACCTCGGTAACCGGATTGCCGGTGATGCAATGGTCAATCATGTGATCGGTACTCGCGATCCCGACCCCTTGCCGCTCGGAACTGAACGGCCGGGCATTACGGTGCATGACGTCAATTTGGTCGGTGAATACAATATCGCCGGCGAGTTCTGGCACGTGCTGCCGCTCCTAGACGAAATGGGGCTGCGGGTATTGTGCACCTTATCTGGCGACGCCCGTTTTCGTGAAGTGCAAACCATGCACAAAGCCGAAGTCAACATGATGGTGTGTTCTAAAGCCATGGTCAACGTGGCCCGCAAGCTGCAAACCAGCTATGGCACGCCCTGGTTCGAAGGCAGTTTTTATGGTATCACCGACACCAGCCAAGCCTTGCGCGATTTCGCCAGGGTGATTAACGACCCCGATTTAATCGAACGCACCGAAGTAATTATCGCCCGCGAAGAAAACCGCATTCGCGAAGCCTTGGCACCCTGGAAAGAGCGCCTAAAAGGCAAGCGCGTGTTGCTGTTTACCGGTGGCGTGAAAAGCTGGTCGGTGATTTCGGCGTTGCAGGATTTGGGTATGGTGGTCGTTGCCACCGGTACCAAAAAATCCACCGAAGAAGACAAAGCACGGATTCGCGAACTGATGGGGGAAGAAACCCTGATGATCGAAGACGGCAGCCCGAAAGCCTTGTTAAAAGTCGTTGCTGATTACAAAGCCGACATCCTCATCGCCGGTGGCCGGAATATGTATACCGCTTTGAAAGCGCGCATTCCGTTTCTAGATATCAACCAAGAGCGCGAATTCGGCTACGAAGGATATCAAGGCATGCTGGAACTGGTCCGCCAATTGGCTTTGACTTTGGAAAGCCCAGTTTGGGAAGCCGTTAGAGCCACACCGCCATGGCGCACCGGTGGCCTGAGAAAGTCAGCGACCCCAGACGTTCAAGCGGAGCCACTATCGGCTCAGGCGGCATAACATGGCCGAAATCGTCAAACGCAACAAGGCCCTGTCGGTCAACCCCCTAAAGGCTAGCCAGCCCACCGGCGGCTCTTTGGCTTGCCTGGGTTTTGATCGAGCGATCCCGATGTTGCATGGCTCGCAAGGTTGTACCGCGTTTGCCAAGGTGTTTTTTGTCAGGCACTTTCGCGAACCCATTCCCTTGCAAACTACGGCGATGGATCAAGCCAGCTCGGTGTTGGGTGCGGACGAAAATGTCATCGAAGGCATCAAAGCCATTGCCGAAAAATCCAACCCAGCTTTGATAGCAGTGTTGACCACCGGTTTGGCGGAAACCCAAGGCTGCGACGTGCATCGTAATGTTCGTGAGTTTCGTGAACGTTATCCGGAATACGACCATGTCGCGGTTGTGGCAGTCAATACCCCCGATTTTACCGGCTGTGTGGAAACCGGTTACGCTGCAACTATTTACGAAATCGTCAAGGCCTTAGTGCCCGACGCGACCAGTGCCGGGACTAAACCCGGTAGTCGCCAACGGCAAGTCAATTGTTTGGTTAGCCCGATGTTGACGCCGGGCGATCTGGAAGCCTTGCGCGATTTGATCGAGCAATTCAATTTACGGCCGGTGCTGGTGCCGGACTTATCCGACTCGCTGGATGGCAGCTTAACCGACGATGACTTTTCGCCGGTAACGATCGGCGGTACGCCAGTCTCGGAATTGGCAACCCTGGGCGAAGCTCGAGCCAGTTTGATAATCGGCGCTTCGCTGCGAAAATCCGGCGAGTTGCTGGAGGAAAAAACCGGCGTGCCCAGTCATTATTTCGATCATCTCTATGGCTTGCAAGCCAACGATGCCTTGATCCACGCCTTAGCTGAGATTAGCGAAATGCCGGTGCCGCAAAAAATAGAACGGCAGCGCGCGCAATTACAGGACGCGATGCTGGATACGCATTTCATGCTCGGTCAGCTTCGCGTCGCTATCGCTGCCGACCCCGATCAGCTCAATGCCCTGATTCATTTAGTGCAAGGCATGGGCGCTGAAGTGGTCACTGCAATCTGCGCCGGCAACACCCCGGTGCTGGCGACCGCGCCGGTGGAAAGCATCAAGATCGGTGACCTGGAAGATCTGGAAGTGATGGCGAAAGAGCGAAAAGCGCAATTGCTGATCGGTAATTCTCATGCAGTATCCAGTGCCGAACGACTGGGCATCCCCATTCTACGCATCGGCTTTCCGCTTTACGACATCATCGGCGGCTATCAAAAAACGTGGATTGGTTATCGCGGCACGCGACAAACCCTGTTTGATTTAGCCAATCTGGTGATCAATTTTGCCCACGAAGAGATCGAGCCGTATTACTCGCCGTATGCGCAAAAACCCGAATCCGAACGTCAAGCCTGCTCGCCGTCATGTCATTAACACGTCGCATACACGTTTTGAATACAAACGAACAGAGGATTTCCATGGAAACCGCTATTAAAGTCGCTTTTGCCACTACCGACATGGCTCATGTGGATCAGCATTTTGGCTCTGCCAAATCGTTTGCCGTTTACGCAGTCGATCCCGAGCAGTCGGAATTGCTGGAAGCTGCCCAATTTGGGGAACTGGCGCAGGATGGCAACGAAGACAAATTGTCGGTGAAGATTAATTTACTGGAGGGTTGCTCGGCGGTTTATTGCCTCGCCATCGGAGCCTCGGCGGTTAATCAAATCCTGTCTCATGGCATCCAACCCATGAAAGTTAGCGAAGGCAGCACGATTAAAGGTTTGATCTCGGACTTACAAGCCGAAATGAAAGCCGGTCCTGCCAGTTGGCTGGCGAAAGCCATCAACCAACACAAAGGCCCGAGTCCGGAGCGCTTTAACGCCATGGAAGAGGAGGGTTGGGATGAATGATTTTATTGCGGTTATTTAATCGCCGAATTTTTGTGTCGCTGTCGCGACGAATAATTTTGATGTCGGTTCGCGGACCGACAACCGCGATACTTTTCTTTGCTTGTCCAAAGAAAAGTATCCAAAAGAAACGACACCCGAAATGCCGCTTTCACCCTGCGCGCCGTAGCGTTTATCGAGGGTCGGCAGAAGGGGCTTCCCAGCCCCTCCGCCGACGTGCGGCATCCATGCCGCACCCCTTCGGGCTGATCTCGATAAACGCTACGGTGCTCGGCGCGGCATACGGGGTTTAACCCAGCGTGATTAAAAGTATTCAAATTGATTAAACACTAAATTAGGAGAACCACCATGGCCCAACCCGCATTAGTCGTCGAAGCCGGCGACCCCTTCATGACAGCGGATATCGTTGTCGAGATGGTCAAACAATTGCGCGCACTCGATACCTACGATACCTACGAAGGATGGTCGGAAGAAAAAATCATCGATCCTTTGGTGATGACCAAAGAACGTAAACGCGAGATTCCGATTATCGGCGATCCCGACGAAATTACCTTGGCGCGCGTTAAAGCCTATTACAACTCCATCGCCTCGCTGATAGAGAAAAAAGGCGGTTTAATGGCTGTGCCTGTGATCAATATCACCCACGAAGGTTTCGGCCGGGCTTTGGTGCTAGTCGGTAAATTAATCGTGGTGGATAAAGTATTGCGCGACGTGCATCGCTTTGGGTTTCCCAGCTTGGAAGATCTGGCATCTAAAACCGATGCGACGATCGAAAAAGCCCTGGGCTTGATTACAACCTATAGAGAAGTAGCCGAAGCTTGAGGTGAGTGATGAGCGACGAAGAACTTAAAAAATTGGAAAAAGACGTCAAGAAAGCCAAACGTATCGCTAGCGAGGCAGCTTCGGTCCTTCACGATTTGATCGAAGATCGACTGCCTGATGCCTACAGCGAACTGATGGGCATTGCGCAGGCGACTTACGACGCTTGCAAAGCCTGGGACGAAGCCAACAAGAAATTCTTGGCTGCCAGCAGCGAAACGGCATAGGAGGCGATTATGAGCGAATTTGTAACAGGTATTACCTATGGTGGCACAGTCTGGACGCCTTCCTACGTTACCGACATCAACCAACGCACCTGTATCGGTTGCGGTCGGTGTTTCAAGGTCTGTCCGCGTGATGTATTCGATTTAGTTGAAAAAGACGAGACATTGTCAGCCGAAGACTTCGGTGACGACTACGGCGACTTTGAAGACGATGACGACAACACCATGGTAATGAGCTTGAAGAACGCGGCTGATTGTATTGGGTGTGAGGCGTGCTCTAAGGTTTGTCCTAAGGATTGTTTTACGCATGAGCATAAGGCGGCGGCTTAATTTTTTAGCTTTTAAGTTGCGTAGGGTGGGCACGGTTTTTGTGCCACGCGGATTCTAAATAATGTGTCGCTGGCGCGACGGCTGGTTTTAATGTCGGGTCTCGGCCCGACAGCCGAGTAACTTTTCTTTGTTTGGCCAAAGAAAAGTCACCAAAAGAAAGGCCACCCCGATGCCGCTTTGATCCTGCGCGCCGCAGCGTTTTTCGAGGGTCGGCAGAAGGGGCTTCCCAGCCCCTCCGCCGACGCACCGCATCCCTGCGGTGCCCCTTCGGGCTATTCTCGAAAAACGCTACGGTGCTCGGCGCGGCATAGGGGGAACACCGTTTCTGTGTGGCTGGGTTCGATTGATTTTTTCTAATTGAGAAACTGTTTCCTAGTGGAGGGTTGTTGTCCCGTATTTCGACCCCGAGCATCGCAGTTTTTGGCGGGATTAGCCCGGAGGGGAGCGGCAGGGATGCCGCTCGTTGGCGAAGGGGCAGGAAGCCCCTTTCGCCAACCCCTGCAAAAAACGAGAAGCGCAGGATCAGGGCGAAATCCGGGTGGCTTTTCTTTTGGATACTTTTCTTTGGCCAAACAAAGAAAAGTATCCCGCTTGTCGGTGCGGGAACCGACATTAAATACTCCGTCGCGATAGCGACACCTCATTTAAAGCGAACTAAATAAGGATACTTACTATGCCTCGTCCCGATAAACACGTATTCGTCTGTACACAAGCTCGTCCGCAAGGCCATCCACGCGGCTCCTGTAGTGCCAGCGGCTGCGCCGATGTGATGAACGAGTTTATGAACCAAATCCAAGCGCGGAATTTGTTCGAGAAAATCGGTTTAACCAACACCGGTTGTATGGGTCCCTGCATGCTCGGACCGAGTGTGCTGGTCTATCCGGAAGGCATTATGTACGGCAAAGTTAGCAAAGCAGATGTAACCACGATTATCGAACAGCATCTGTTAGGCGGTGCGCCGGTCGAATCTCTCATCGCGCCGGCTGAGGTTTGGTAAATCATGAGTCAGCTTGGTTTTTTTGAAGAACGGGTTTTATTCAGTCCGGATGTGCCGGAAGAAGTAAATAGGTTGCTACAAATGGCAGTGGCTGCCAGTCATGCCGACAAGCCTTTGGCGGAGAAGTATTTCCGGCAGGCGCAAGCCCTGGATGGTACTTGTCTGCAAACCTATTTTGCTTTGTATAAGTTCTATTTTTATCAAGGCCGCCTGCTGGAAGCCGAATGTGAAGTGATGGCTGCGCTGACGGAATCGGCTCGGCAGGGCGGCTTTCCGGCGGATTATCGGCAATTGGGACGGGAGTTGGCACAGTGGGATATGTATACCAGTGAAGTGGCGCTTTTTTATCTGTATAGTCTGAAAGCGCTGGCATTTATCAAGCTAAGGCGGCAATTAGATGCCGAAGCCCAGTCGATTCTGGTGCTGATGAGAGCCCTCGACCCTGAAGATCTCTCCGGCGCGTCGGTGATTATGGATTTGGCCGATGCCGTGATGGAGGACGCCGCATGAGTACCGAGCAGTTAGCGGAGCATGTCGCTGCGAGGCGGGTTTTCGGTGAGACAGTCTGCCAGCGCATGACTGAGAATATCGTCAAGCTGGGTTTTCCCGTGCAAACCGAACTCAGTTTGCCAAAATTCGATACTGCAGAATTCAGCTTGGTGACTGATCCGTTTACCCAAACCCAGGATTTGGTCGGCTATTGGTACAGCGCTGCCAAGCAGCGCATCGGCCAGATCAAGTTTCATGGCGACGGCAGTTTTTATGCCGAATACGATGTTGTGCAGCCGCACCCCACCAAAAAGCAATGGTTTGTCGAAGCCATCAACGCCTGGGGGCAGCAAGACAATATAAAAACCGAAGCAAAATTGCTAGACATCCCACAATAAGGGGGGGCTATGGCTAACCCAAAACGATTGTACGAATTGCTACTGGATTATTGCAGTAGCGATGCTGTGGTGGACAACCTGATGATAGGTTTAGTGTGGACTGTTTGCCAGAGCCATGGTCGGGCAACCGCTGGCTTGGCGATGAGTCCAGGTTTGCATACGCGCACCTTACCTTGGTCGGGGACGCTGGTCGGCAAGCCGGTCACCGACCTGGCCGCCTGGATTACCGAGTGGGAGCCTTATAAAGCCACCGTGGCAATGGCGGCAATTAATAGCTGCATCAACGCCCGGCCCTTGCCTGAGTCAGTAGTTTTAGAGTGTCATGACGAGCATGCCAATCTGGCCGTGTTCGATTATTTTTTGCCGCAATTACACGGTAAAAGCGTCGTGGTTATTGGCCGCTATCCGGGGATCGAACGCTACCAGGACTTAATGCGGCTGACAATATTGGAACGACAGCCGACGCCCGCCGATTTGCCTGATTCGGCGTGCGAATTTTTATTGCCGCAAGCCGACTGGGTGTTTCTCACAGCCAGCAGTATTCCCAATAAAACCTTTCCGCGTTTGGCAGAGCTATCCAGTCACGCCAAAACCGTATTGATGGGGCCTACCGTGCCATGGCTGCCGCAGCTACACGAGTTTGGCATCGATTATCTGGCCGGCGTGGAAATTGTCGATCAAGACGCTTTGTATCACACCGCCGCTCAAGGTGGTGGCGTGCGGATTTTTAACAATGGTTTGCGCTATCGCGTGGCCGAATTAGCACCGCAAAGCAGTATTAGTTGGCTGAAACAGCAGATTGCCGATTGTTTCAGCGAACGAACCCAACTCACTGAAGCGATGGAGCAATGGTATCGCGAAGGCAATCAAGCGCGCTTTCCGCATTATCCCTTGTTAGACCAGATCAATAGTCGGCTGTCGCGTTTGGATAGTAGCTTTAAGACACTTTGGGACGATTGTGCCGCCGGGTAGTCGATGAATAGTGCAGTACCGGAAGCGTTTGTCAGCCATAGATTATTGTTGATGTACAAAGGCGATATCAGCGCCTTGACCATGTTCGCGCAGCAGGCTAGCGGTAGCGTGTGTTTCCCGCAACCGTTGCCGCCGCTGTCCAGCGCCTATGATGAAGACGCGACGGTTAGCGAAGGCAAAATTACTTTTCATCCGGCCACGCTGGTTAGCGCCATGAATCGGCACTTGCAGTTGGATAACGATTTATTACAGGCAGAGGCGGGTTACAAAGAATATGTCGATACGCCCCAAGGGGTCGTTACAGTCTATATGGCCCGCTTCAAACTATTGGACCCGCCGCATCACTTAATGCAGAGCTTGGGCTGCCAGATGCGCACGCTGCCGGAGTTACGCGGTCGTCCGCCCGCTGAAATGGAATTGTTACGCCGGGCTTACACAAAAATGATGGAGGGCTGATATGTTCGATATTATGGATTACAGCATCGGGGAATTTACCGGCGACAACGGCTCGGAAGCGCCTGCGCCCAGCGGTCCGTATATCCCGGAAGCCAGCGAATGCATGCGCTGCGGCATGTGTGTCAGTAGTTGTCCCACTTTTCGTCTGTTCGAAATAGACGCAGAAACCCCCCGCCAACGCATCCGCACCATCAGCAAAGTCTTAGTGGAAGATGTGCCGATTAGCGCAGAAGAGCGCGAACACCTGGACAATTGTTTGCAATGCCGGGCCTGCGAAACCGCCTGTTCCAGCCGGATGAGCTACGGTTCTCTGTTCGATCAGGCCAGAGCCAAACTCCAGCAAACCGCTTCGCGGTCCTGGATAGCCAAACTAGCCCTGCATCTTATCGAGCATAAACGCCGCCGGCGCATGCTGCTGCCCTTGATGTCCTTGTATTTACGCTCGGGTTTGCGAAAACCCCTGCGAGCCAGCGGCTTGCTGCGCAAATTAAAATTGTCGACCGCAGAAAGTTTGCTCAACGAGCCGGCCTTGGGCAGTTTGGCCGGGATTTATCCGGTCGGCAGACGCCAACGCCAGCGCGGACGAGTGGCCTTGTTTACCGGTTGTCTGGCCGAACATTTCGACCGCGCCACCCAACGCGCCGCCATCAAATTACTCAATACCATAGGCTATGAAGTGGTGGTGCCGGAAGGGCAGGGTTGTTGCGGGGCGATTCATCAGCACCACGGCTATTCCGCGCAAGCCTTAAAAGATAAAAATATCGCAGCGTTTTACCAACTGGAAGTGGATGCGGTGATCTACGTCGCCAGCGGTTGCGGCGCCATGCTGACTGAATATCAAGGCGACGATAGCGAAACCGCCGGTTGGTTCGGCAAGCGCTTGCAAGACATCAACGAATTTTTAGTGGCGCATTGGCCGGACAACCTAGAGCCCGCCGCCTCCAATTTAAACGTGGCGGTCCACGAGCCCTGCAGCCAGCGCAATGTGTTGAAAAACGGTCGCTGGGTTTCCGAGCTGCTGCGGAAAATCCCTGGATTGAATATCGAAGCCTTGCCGGACAATCAATTGTGTTGCGGTGCCGGCGGCAGCTACATGCTCAGCCACCCAGAAAACGCCCAGCAACTGCGCAACGCCAAGCGTCAAGCCATCGAAGGCTCAGGTGCCGATGTGGTCGTCAGCAGCAATTTCAGCTGCGCGTTTTATCTTAATGCTGAACGCGCCGAGACCGCGCGGAAATTGGTGCATCCGATCCGCTTGTTGGCGGATAGGTTGTAACTCAGACCTTGTTTTTAAACTGCGATTTGATTAAGCAGGTCTAAAATTAGTTTTGTGGCGTTCTAAACGGCTGCCGACGGTAAAGACGCCTTCACGAATTCATCCTAATGCTTAAAGTTGATGCTACAGGCAACGCCGAAAACAAACGACTCAGCCAGAACCCTGCTCAGCATTGATACCCATCACCCCTCAAATTTACAGCATCCGGTGCTTGCACTGATGTATCTGACAGGCAAGCCCTCCTCGGCATTTTCGGCAGTGACGGTTTTTTTTACACCATCAATATCCGCTTTTCTGCTTTAAAGCAGGCCTAATGCATTGAATTTAGAGTTATTTTCTATTGAGACTGCTCTGCAGTGAGCCTATGTCTAGGTGTCTGGAGAATAAGGCGTCCTAAATTGACTGTCGGATAATTTTACAACTTCGCAATTTTTCTGGGTTTTAAATAGTCTCTTAATTAATAAGTATATGTTTTTGTTTAAAAAAAAAATATATGGCACGCTACTGGCTAATGTAATTGTGAAATATCTTGAATCACAAACTTTTTTAACGGAGATCAATCATGAACAAAAAATTATCAGTACTGGGCGCTGCAGCCTTAGCATTCAGCGTTAACGCAGAAGCTGCTTTCGTAGACTTGTTTACAGAAGTAGGTTTTGTAGAAGACAACACAGCGGATAGTACTGCTGTAACCGCCACGCAAAATAACATTGCTTCTATCATCGGCGGTTTTCGGGATATATCCGTTAGTTTGATTACTGACACCAACCCCGGGCCCAACAACGCTGTATCATTAGATATCAACAGCGGTGTTCTGAACTTCAGTAATGACAACGGGAGTGGTGGCGAAGGCTTGGTGCAATGGAATGGTCAAGCTGGCATTCAGGATCTTAGCGTGGCAGGCGGCTTCGGTTTGGGATTGAATGCGTATGATTTAGGCAGTAAATTTAGCTACACAGTATTATCTTTAGATTTGACACAGTTTGATTTTACTATCGAAGCTTACACCGACGAAAACACTTTCACTAGAGTTAGACTTGTAACTACAAGCCCAGGTACTGAAGTAATCAATTTTGCAGACTTGGAAAACGCTGCACTTTGCGGAACCAGCTTTGGCCCGATTTTGAGTGTTGAGTGCGGTAGTAGCGGCAACGTAAACATGAGCAATTTGGGAGCGCTGCAATCTAGATTGAATATTAACGGCGCGCAAGTTGCTGTTGACTTGTCAATCGGACCTATCACAACTGTACCAGAGCCTTCTGTAATTGGTCTGGTTGGTATGGGCTTGCTGGCTGCTGGCTTTGCTGGAAAACGCCGTAGCAACCAAGGCGCGTTCCAAGCTTAATCTGCTACAAAGTTTTACCGCTGACGGCTCTATCCAGAAATGGATAGGGCCGTTTTGTTTTGGCCCGCTAACTATTTCTAATTGATGGGGTCTGGTTTAGGTGGAATAGGTTGAGTCTTGCCTAAGTGTGTAACCGTGTACGGATGGCCCACGGCCCACTCTAAACAGGAAAACCCCCATTTCGCCGTTGTCAAAGTTAATGCTGGGGAAAGATTCCGCTAATAATTGAAAGGCAGTTTCCAGTATCTGCTGTTCCTTAACACTATACAGTTTTGCTCCACCCAGCCGCCAGGCCCAGTAAAACTGCAGAATGGCGTTATGGGCTTGCAAATCCAGACCTAACGCTGTGGTTTTAAGCCAAATATCCTGCAATGCCACTCCGCCGCTAAGTAAATCCTGTGAGGTTTGGCCCTTCACTGTCAGTAGGCCAATCGCCGCGCAATGGGTTAAACCCTGGCACGCACGTTGAGCCTGATTCTTGTAGGCACCGAAACAATTCATCAATTGCATCATTTTCCATGGCTTGGTAATGCGGAAAAAACTTTTGCCAAACCCGCAGGCACCCATGCTGGGTAATGTGTAGCCGGTTTTATCCGCCCGGGCTTGTTGATCATTCCAGCGGATCATTCTGTGCAGTTGTTCATGTAACTCACGTCTTGAGAAACGAAGCTGTTCAGCGCAGGCTGCCGCCGAGAAGACTTTTTCCTTGTCTGCTGCGCTGCTTAGTAAATGCAGTGATAGCCCCGAGTCACTGTTAATTGACGTTATTAGGCTGTTCCATTCGTTGTTTGCTAAAGGTGTATTTTCAAACAATAGGGTATTGGTGTGCCTAGTCCAAATGCACTGCTCGGTCGCTAGGTCTATCGCATGGGGTGGGGATGGGTTTTCAAAGGTTAATCCGATGCGGGCGACTATCGCTTGATCGGCTGCGTTGGGGGAAAAATGGGTAAAAGTTTGGATGCCCCTGCATTTTGCCGCTAATTGTATGTTTTTTAATGCTGCGCCACAGGCCAGCAAGGAATTGAAATGGCCCCAGTCGTAAAAAGATTGATCCCTGGAGCAGTCTAAGATTATGTCTATCGCGTTGTCTGTGGCTGCGAACTTCCAAGGCTGGCAGTTGTACCATGATGGCGCTTGAGCGCCAGCGTTAATAAGATAGGCTATAAGTTTTTTAACGCTTTCCGCCGTGCCGGAATATACCGGCGGGCAAGGCGCTTCGCGTAAACCTATCAGTGACTTATTCATTTATGCCCCCGCGTAGCTTTTTTGCAGGGACGCCCCCCCAAACTTCCCCATTAGCAATGTGAGTACCTTTGGTTACTACGGCTCCTGTCGCCACTAAGGCATTGTCTTCGATCGTGCAACCCGCTAAAACAACGGCGTGTGCACCGATGGTGACATTGTTGCCAATGCTGATCGGGTAGTGCCCCAAGCGTTCGTTTTCCAGCGCGTGAGGCACGAGCAAAGCATATTGGCCGATCAGCGAATTAGCGCCCACTTGGACAAACTGCGGGTCGAGGATAATGCCAGAGCTATAAGTATTGTCGCCAAGCTTGGCCCCTAACGCCTGGTAGACCAAGCGCATTATGGGTAGCGGTACTGCGCCGCTGCGCATAATAGGATAAAAAATGATCAGGAAAAACAGCAGATAAACATGGTAAACAAACTCCTGCCGACTATCTTTAGCGATTTCGCCGGCTTGTAGCGGCGTTGCCCAAAGAAATGCCCGAAACGTTAAAAGTGCAAAAATATAAAAAACAATAAATCCGGTAATAAATAAGATGACGCCACGAAAATCACCCAGTCCGAAATGGTCGAATAACAGGGGTGTGGTGATAAGGGTGCAAACTGAAATGATGGAAAATAAAATCAAAAATATCAGTATTTGAAGCAGATTAATTTTTCGCATTTGTTATTCCTCAATTTGATCTTTTTGTAAGGTATTCGAAAGGCTGTCATTCAGCGTCGGTGTTGGGAATTGCTGATTTTTGGGATGCCCTATGCTTGCGGATTGCTTTTGATAATCCCGTCTTCAAGCTCTATGATTCGGTCAGCAATATCCAGAATACGATAGTCGTGCGTGACGAGCACAATAGTTGTATTTGATTCTTTGGCAAGTCGTTTCAGAATGTTGACGGCCTCAAGGCCGCTTTGTTTGTCGAGCGAGGCTGTTGGTTCGTCGGCTAGAATAATCTTTGGCTTGCCGACTAAGGCGCGAGCAATAGAGACGCGCTGGCGTTGTCCCCCCGATAACTGCTCTGGCTTATAGTGTAATCTATCCGCTAGACCCACCGCCCCCAATATCTCAGCCGAGAGTTTTAAGCGTTGCTTCTCGCTCATTCCCTGTTGCAGTTCAAGGGACATTCCAACGTTCTGCAAAGCAGATAGGGACTTCAGCAAATTGTGTTGTTGAAAAATATAACCGATTTGCCGGCGTATCTTGACCTTGGACTTTTCGTTACTGTTGACAAGTTGCTGCCCCAAAACTGTAACAGCGCCATCATTAGCCTGGCGAAGACCACCGATGATGGTTAAAAAAGTCGTCTTCCCAGAACCGGAAGGGCCTGTCATGATGACAATCTCCCCTTCGCCAATGCTTAGATCTATATTTTTAAGCACAGGCCTTTTTAGTTCTCCGACCCCATAACTGAAACTCAGATTTTGGACATCGATAATCGATTGCATCAGAACATATCAGCCGGATTAGCAGCTTTCAAACGGCGAACGGCAAGTAAGCCAGCCGTCGCACACATGGATAATATAAAAGCGAATACGGTAATGGCTCTATCGGTTGTCATGGGCATAGGGATAGAGGTCTGCGATTCCGCTAATTGATAAAGGCTGACGGAAAGAAAATAACCTGGCACAAAGCCTAGCAATGCAAGATAAAACGCTGAGGAAAACACGACCTTAACGAAATAACCGTGTCTGTATCCCATAGCTTTAAGCGTTGCAAATTCATTTAAATGATTGGTAATGTCAGTGAATAAGATTTGATACACGATTACCATGCCGACAACCAGGCCCATGACAGTACCAAATCCAAAAATAAAACCGATAGGCGCCGTATTTGACCAGTAGCCTTTTTCATATGCCACTAATTCTTTGTAAGTAAATATATTGACATATTCATTCAGGCGACCACGTAAGTCTGACTTTACTCGCTGGATATCAGCATCGGCTTTTAGCCGTACCACTCCCAGATCGATTTTTTCGGCGCTTCGGTTGGGGAATATTCTTAAAAAATTTAGATCGCTAGTGACCACGTTTCCATCCGCAGCAAAAGACACTCCAAGATGGAAAAGTCCGACGAATTTAATTTTGTAGTCGTTGATTTCAGTAACGCTATTGTTTTCTTTCAGAAGTTGCCGCATAGGCCCAAACTCAGGGCGAGATGATTCGTCGAATATCGCGGTATCTTTGAGCAATAGCTGTTTGCTTTGGGCTTTAACTTCTTCCAGCGACATTAACTGGGCGTCCGGGTCGAAACCGTAAACCATTAAAGTTCGTTTAATATGAGTTTGAATGTTTTTAAACTGCCCCAAAGATAGGTATAAGGGATATGCCACCATCACTTCAGAGTGGCCTAAAGTTCGCATTAATTCGCTACGGTCAAATTGCACAGGTCGCCACATTGCTTCGGTTTGTTTGTGCAGAACGAATAAGTCGCCATCTAAATTCATCGGAGCGGATGCAGCGCTAGCATAAAGCGAATCTTTAAAGCCGAGTTGCATAAACACCAGTACGCATGCGAACAGTACGCCACTGATAGCAGCAATGAGTTTTGGCGGTTCGTGTATTAGTTGTCTGCCGGCGAGTCGCCCGGCAAAATAAAATTCGGAGAAAGGGTTCACATCAATATCCGCACTTGGACTTGACGGTATATTTGATGTCGTAAATCGTTAACAGCTCGGTCATCGAGTGTCAAACGTACCTCTATTATTCGGTTGTCGCGGTCAGCGAGCGGGTCCGTGTCATTTTGATCGTTTTTTCTAACTTGGAAGCCGATTTCTCGGACAATCGCGCTGTAAGAGGCTTCGACGCCGTTGAGTTTGATGTCAGCTTTCTGGGCCACTCTGATTTTGGGGAGGTCGGATTCGTAGATTTCCGCCACCACATCCAGTTGAGATAAATCAGCCATTTCTAACAGGCCCTCGTCTCTAATTCTCTCGCCTTGCCAGGTGTGAATTTTCAAAATTGTCCCGCTCAACGGGGCCAAAATAACGGTATTTTTTAGCTCCTCTTCAGCGATTTTTTTATTTGCTTGTGCGGTGGCTATCTCTGCTTTAAGTTGTCGAACGATTGCTTGTGATTGTTGAAATGCTAATTGCTTAGCATCAATTAGGGAGCGACTCGCGGAAAAACTGGGTGCTAATGATTGGTAACGCTGAAACTCCTTTTCTGCATAAGTTAAGTTAATTCTTTCGGAAGCCAACTTAGCATTTAGGGCCAAAATGCTCGCGTTTGCTGCCTCGACATCAGCTTGTTTTTTATCATGATCAGCTAGGAATGCTAATGTTTCTCCTTTGCTAATTTCGTTGCCTTCATTTACGAACAACTGTTGTAGGTTTACTCCCTCTGCGCCGGCATTATGGGATACTCTAATTACTCGCGATCTAGGTTCTATTCTACCTAATGCTCCCACTGCATTGAGTTCGTTGCTTGGGCTGGCGAATGCCGGCGTGAAAACAAGGATTGAAAGTATAAAAATTATAGTGGCTTTGCTAGGAAACATAATTAAATTCATTTAACCTATTTTTTGTTTTGCATAACTAAATTATTTTAATGAAAGCTATAAAATATTTGGTTAAACAATATATTTAGTTGATTATAGATTTTCGGTTGAGTTTAAATCCGTATTACGCCACAGTATCTGGTTATAAATATAAATAAATTTCCAAAAATTTTTTCAATTAATTGTATTTTGCTAGAAACTGCAGCGCTTTTTAGCGCCGATATAGCGTACTGAATACTGAATACTGAAGAGCATCACTAAAGTCCCTATAGATTCAATAAAAATATGGTTGGTTTTCAATAGTTACTGAGCAAAAAAATTAAACAGCTTACAGATTGGCTAGTTAGCCTGCATGATAAAGCGTTTGTGTGATTAGGAAACTTCTGATTAATTCGGTATCTCGAATTTAAATTTTAATAAAATCAATGGCGTGCAAATATTCCTTTATTGAAAGGTTGCGTTAATCAGAGGTTCCTTAGCGTCAAAAAGTCACTTTAATGAGGGCCGAGGATGATCCTCGTCTAATAGCCCTAGATTGTCTTTTTCAACCCTAAACCAGCCAAGCTGTGCAGTGGATTCACTAGCCTTAAGAAAGTCTAAGGGTAAACTCATCCGGATTGTCGGTATTAGTCGGTGCAGCTTGGTTGCACCGCCAAAACTCTTTTGATCACTCGACTTTTTGCAGCAATCCATAGCCCCCATATAAGCCATCGGGATAATAATCGTTCCAAGTACTTAAAAGAGTGCTTTCGTAATATCCCCCGCCTCTCTTCACAGGAGGAATTACCTCGCTCCTTTCCCCCACAAGATCACTTCCACAGTACTGAGCATGATCGTCAAATCCAGAAAGAGACTGTAGTTTTTGACGTAATACAAATCGAACTGCAGTTTTTGTCGGGTATCGTATTCGCTTGCGCCGTAGGGATAACAGAGTTGCGCCCAGCCGGTTATGCCGGGCTTTACCCTATGTCTTTCTTTATAGTATGGAATATTTTCTTCAAAACCTTTGACGAATTCAGGCCTCTCTGGACGGGGGCCTACAAAGCTCATGTCACCCTTCAATACATTTAGCAGTTGCGGCAACTCGTCTATCCGATATTTACGAATCACTTTGCCGACGCGAGTGACGCGATCATCGGTTTGGCTCGCCCATTGCGCGCCATTTTTTTCAGCATCGATACGCATGCTGCGAAATTTGATGACGTCGAAAGGAACATCTCGGTAGCCGACGCGCTTTTGCCGGTAGAAAACCGGCGCACCGAAGCCGCTTTCGATATAGATTGCCAGCATCGTGAGGATCATCAGCCACCAACTAACGGAAAGCAACAATAGGCTGGCTACTATGTCGAAACTGCGCTTTACGATGGGGCGTAATCCGCCACTGACAAAACCATCGGAGAACATCAGCCAACTTGGGCTCAACGCCTCGAGAAAAACCAGACGTTGTTCTCGCTCATAGAAGGTTTGTAGGTCCATGATTAGGGCGCCGGACATTTTGATGTCAAGCAGTTCTTCGACTGGCAACTTTTTGCGCCTATCATCGACAGCAATGACTATTTCATCGACGTTGGCTGCCTCAACAATGTCCGTTAACCTGATTTTTTCATTCAGGGCTATCGCGTGAGGGACACTTAGCGGTTCGTCCTCCAGGGTGATGTAGCCGACAATTTCAAAGCCTTTGTAAATGTAGCTGGAGTTAACGACACTAAGCTCGCCCGCTCTTTGCCCGCAACCCACCACCAATACCCGGCGTTTTAAATTATCCAGATTAACGAAGCGGTAAAACAAATAGCGCGTTAGCAATAAACCTACAAATGAAAAAATAATCGCCGAAATTAAAACGCTACGCGCGAGCATCAAGTCCGGGATGATGTAGTAAATGAAGGCCAGAATAAAAACCGCAACAGCAAAGCTAAAACTGATGCGCTGTAGAATATTGTATTCTTCTTTATCCAGTGTTTTTCGGTACAAGCCCAAGCCGGAGCAGCTGGCAATGAACACAATAGAAAAAACCGCGGCTGAAGCTGCAAGCTCGGATTGGGAATACCAGGACGCTGTGTGTAAAAATCGCAGGCCCGCGCCGCAATACATTGCTAAATAAAACACTAGCGACTCCGCCATAAGCAACCACAGATAGGCGGTGGAAATGTAATGTCGAAAAATTCTTATCATATAAGGCTACCGCTTAGCTCCTGACTAATAACTATTTGACGATATTCTCGTTTAGAAGCGTCTTGATATGTTCAGCGGGTATGGCGTAGGTAATCCCGCTGGGATTGGATATCGCATTTTCTTTACTACCCTGCACAAATACCTTGTTAATGATACCAATAACTTTTCCGGAATTTATATTGTATAAGGGGCTACCGCTATTGCCTGGATAAGCGGTGGCGTCTAATTGAAAGATATTGAAAGGGGTCTGCAGCCGCTTCAGCATGTTGACATTGAGCTGGCGAGTAGCTATGGCCGGTATGGCATTGGGCGAAATGGCGGCGATGATGCTCCGGTGAGTGACTGGGTACAAACCCAGCACCATGCCTATCGGGTAACCGGTAAAGGCGTATTGCTCGCCTTCTCGGACTCTAGGGGATTCACCGATTTCTAGGGGCGGTAAGGCTCCGCCGTCTAGCTTAAGTAGGGCCAAATCGTGATCTTCATCGGTAACGACGAGCTCCGCAATTTGCATTTGCTCTTTTTCTTGGTGGCGATAAAAAACCGCATAACGCTCTAGGTGTTCACCATCAAGTTTTTTCGCTGTGACGTGCGCATTGGTGACTACTTTTCTGCCATCGGCAACGGCGAATCCGGTGCCTAGGAAAACCGCGCGCGGATTGCGGGTTGGCATATACGTGCCAATGGCTACGATTCCGGGTTTGATGCGGTCAAGAATGTCTGGGAGGTTATTTTCATTGGCATGACTTAGGGAGATTCCGGATAATCCGGTAGATAGCGCCAAGAGATAAAGAGTCGGTTTTTTCATGGCTGGAGGATTTATGGGTCCTTAGTTGGCGTAGCTTGGAAAGTTTAGCCTAACTTAGCATGAATGCGGGAGACATCGTGAATTAACAGTCGTTCGGAAATAGATAGGTATTAGCTTCAGGCTAGGCGCATTGTAAAGATTAGGGGAACGTCTATGCCGATTGAACCGCTTAGTTTGCGGTTATAGGAGATACATAGACGCCTTACTGGACCATTTATAGTGACTGAGCGCGGTTAGTGCTGTTTTGGCATTGTCGCGGTTGCTTGTTTAGACAGGCTCTGTTTTGAAGTTATCGTTGCGCCAGCATAAAACTTCTGCGCCCTCTGCTTTCCAATCCGCCAATACATAGCGCTTTGCCGGCTTGCCGTCGAGCATAAATTCGTGCAGTTTCGGTCGATGCGTATGCCCATGAATCAAGGTGGCACAGGCGTATGTGCGCAGCGATTCAAAAACGGTATCTTGATTGACATCCATAATGTCCAGCGTTTTACCGCGTTTGTGATAATAACTACGGAATCTGTACCAGCGCGCGGCTATCAGTCGCAGCCACAAAGGTTTAGACAGTACATTTCGTTGCCATTGCGGGCTGTGCGATTTTAGCCTAAAGGCTTGATAAGCCAGATCGTCGCTACAGAGTAGATCGCCGTGGGTCAACAAGATGCGCTCGCTACCCAATTCTATGGCGGCAAATTCGTCCAACAAGCGGATGCCGGTTTCCTCGCAGAAACCTTTGCCCAGCAAAAAGTCGCGGTTGCCCTGTAGCAGAAAAATCTCGGTGCCCGAATCAGTAAGTTGTTTGAGCGCCTTTTTGATGGTCGGTATGGGCCGGGTATTATCGTCATCGCCGATCCAGGCATCGAATAAATCGCCAAGAATGTAGAGCGATTTCGCGGCGATGGCGCGCTGCTGCAAGAAGCTTAAGAAACGCCGGGTTATCTCCGGTTTCTCGAAAGCTAAATGCAAGTCGGATATGAATAGTATGTCTTGCTTCACGTCTAGCAATAGCGGCTTCCGCCTGGAGTCTGGCGGAAGCCGCTAATCCTTATTCGATAACTTCGGCTTTCTCGATGACGATGTCGGTTTTTGGCACATCCTGATGTGGACCGCGGCTGCCCGTCGCTTGTTTGGCCATGCTATCCACGACTTCCATGCCCTCGATCACTTCACCGAATACCGCATAACCCCAACCGCTCGGGCTAGGGCTGGTGTGGTCCAGAAATGAGTTATCTTTGTAGTTGATAAAAAATTGTGCAGTCGCCGAATGCGGATCGTTGGTGCGCGCCATCGCCAAGGTGCCGCGTTTGTTTTTTAGGCCGTTCTCGGCCTCGTTTTTGATGGGCGCATTGGTTTCTTTCTGTTTAAACGTGCTGTCGAAACCGCCGCCTTGCGCCATGAAGCCTGGAATTACCCGATGGAAAATGGTGCCAGAATAAAATCCTTGTTTTACATAAGCCAGAAAATTGGCGGCGGAAACCGGCGCTTTTTCGTCTTCCAATTGGATGACGACATCGCCTAGTGAGGTAGTTAATTTGACTTTGCTATGTGTATTGGACATTTTATTTTCTGTTGCAAATGAAAGGGTTGAGAACAAAAACAGCATCAGGTAAACCAGTGGGGTGCGCATTAAAAGCTCCTTAATATCGCTGCAAGCCGCGAATTCTATGTGTTTTTATCTTGAAAGAGAAGTCGAAATCTTGATAGATTGCCAGATGTTTCGCTGCATCCATTTATCATCGTCATGCTGAAAATTTACAACACGCTCACCAGAAGTAAGCAAGAGTTCACCCCTAAACAGCCGGGTAAAGTCGGCATGTATGTCTGCGGTATGACGGTTTACGACTATTGCCATATCGGCCATGCGCGGGTAATGGTCGTGTTTGACACTGTTGCTCGCTATTTGCGGCATGCTGGGTATCAGCTGACTTACGTAAGAAACATTACCGACATCGACGACAAGATTATTCAGCGTGCCAACGAGAATGGTGAGGCGTTTACCGCGTTAACCGAGCGTTTCATCCAAGCGATGCACGAAGACGAACGGGCTTTGTCGGTGTTGCCGCCGGATATCGAACCCAAAGCTACACAATCAATCACCGACATCGTTAAAATGATTTCGACATTAATTGAGCGAGATTTTGCCTATGTTGGCAGTAATGGCGATGTGTTTTATGCGGTAAATCGCTTTGATGGATACGGCAAATTGTCCGGTAAAAATATCGAAGACTTGCAGGCGGGCGAGCGGGTTAATGTCGATACCGCCAAACGTGACCCACTGGATTTTGTGCTGTGGAAAATGGCCAAGCCCGGCGAGCCTTATTGGGATTCGCCATGGGGGCAGGGTAGACCGGGATGGCATATTGAATGTTCGGCAATGTCCACCTGTTGCCTGGGAAATCATTTTGATATTCACGGCGGCGGCATGGACTTACAATTTCCTCACCATGAAAACGAGATCGCCCAGTCGGAAGGCGCAACGGGTGAGCCTTTTGTTAATTACTGGATGCATAACGGCTTTGTAAGAGTCAACGAAGAAAAGATGTCCAAATCACTGGGTAATTTTTTCACCGTGCGTGAGGTGTTGAAACAATATCCACGCCCAGATGTTATCCGTTTTTTTATCTTATCTAGTCATTACCGTAGCCCCTTGAACTATTCGTCTGAACAGCTCGATGAGGCGGTATCTGCACTAACACGTCTATACACAGCTCTTAAAGATATTGATGTCGTGGATGAAGTTATCGATGTCGAGTATCTACGGCGCTTTGAGCGCGCGATGGATGATGACTTTAACACTCCAGTTGCTTTAGCAATTTTGTTTGATGTGGCAAAGGAACTTAATAAGGCAAGAGAGCGAAATGACGCTGGAAAAGAAGCTAGTTTGGCTACCGTTTTAAAAAAACTAGGTGGCTTACTAGGGATATTGCAGGAGAACCCTGGAGACTGGTTAAAAAGCCCGCGTCGCGTTTCCTTGGATCATGTCGTTGATTCCGTAGCTATCTCTGACTCTGTTTCTGTAAAAATTATTGAGAAAGGAGGAGATGATTGGGTGCAAGAACGTATTCAAGAAAGACTTGAGGCCAAAAAATCCAAAGACTGGGCATTGGCTGATCTTATTCGGGATGAGCTGAATAAGCTTGGTATCGTGATTAAAGATAGACCGGATGGAACGACTGATTGGCACCGGTAAAATAAGGTAAGTTGATGAGCGAAATCAAAGATAAATCGGTGGAAACGTTTCTGGACGAGTTGGCCAGCAAGCAAGCCACCCCTGGTGGCGGCAGTGCGGCGGCGGTAATGGGCGCGCAAGCCGCAGCCTTGATCAGCATGGTTTGTAACCTGACCATCGGCAAGCCTAAATACGCGGCAGTGGAAGCGCAGATGCAGGTCTTGCTGGCGGAATCCGAAACCCTGCGTCAAACCTTAATGGCTATGATCAAAGCCGATGTCGATGTGTTTGACAAATTGATGGCCTGTTACGGCTTACCGAAAAGCACTGACGAAGAGAAAAGCCAGCGCACCGAGCAAATTCAACTTGCGTTAAGAGATGCCACTTTGGTGCCCCTGGAATGCGCGAAAGCCTGCGCCAAAGCTATCGAGTTGAGCCGGCTGGCCGCAGAGTACGGCAATCTGGGCCTGATCAGCGATGCTGGTGTGGCCGTGATGGCGGCTTACGCCGGATTAAAAAGTGCGGCCCTGAATGTGCGAATCAACGCTGCAAGTTTGAAGGACAGAGCCTTTGCCGAAGTCCAACTCGCCGAGCTGGATAGTTTGTTGCAAACTGGCGAACAGGCTACCGAACAGATTTACCAGATAGTGGGGGATAAGCTTTAACGCATTCAATACAGTCGCATTGTATAGGGCGGGGGCAAGCGCCTCTGAGCCATGGGCGCGGTGGTTCCCTAAATCTGCTTTACGTTGATATTCAAGGTTTGAATCCGATAGGCGATCTGCCGCGGCGTCATGTCCAGTAATCTAGCCGCCTTCGCTTGTACCCAGCCGCTTTGTTCCAACGCGGCAATCACCCGCTCTCGTTCGTCCATATTCTCGTCGTGTAGATCGATATGTTTGATGGATTGCGGGGTGCGGCTGATGCCGATCTCATTTTCCAGGCCGGTGCTGGCAATGACTTCGCGATCGATAATGCCTTCCTGGCTCATAATCGCCGCGCGTTCCAGGCGGTTTTCCAATTCGCGGACGTTGCCTGGCCACTCGTGTTTCATCAAAATCCGAATCGCGCTTTCCTTGATTTCCAAAGGCCGACCGCCTTGCTGGCGGGAAATCCGGTTTAACAAAAAGCTGGCCAATTCGGGGATGTCCTCGATACGTTCGCGGAGTGGTGGCATATTGATGGGCATCACGTTCAAACGATAATACAAGTCCTCGCGGAAATTGCCTTCGGCCACTTCCTGTTCCAGATTGCGGTTGGTGGCAGCAATAATCCGCACGTTTACTTTAAGCGTTCTGACGCCGCCGACGCGCTCGAATTCGCCTTCTTGCAGTACGCGCAATAATTTGGCCTGGAAGGATGCGGAAATCTCGCCAATCTCGTCAAGAAACAGTGTGCCATTGTCCGCCAGTTCGAAACGGCCCTTACGTTGACCAATCGCGCCGCTGAAAGCGCCTTTCTCATGGCCGAACAATTCAGATTCCAATAAGGTGTCGGGCAACGCGGCGCAATTCAACTTAAGAAAGGGGCCGTTGGCGCAAGCCGAATTGAAGTGGATCGAACTGGCAACGACTTCCTTGCCGGTGCCGGATTCGCCACGAATCAGTACGGTGGTATGCCATTTCGCTACTTGACGAATGATGTCGAATACTCTCAACATCGGCTCGGAATGACCGATGATATTTTCGAAACGGTAGTTTTTGACCAGTGCTTGTTTTAAATAGTCGCGTTCGCTGGTCAGTTCGTTTTGCTTGCGCTCCATCACCCGGAGCATGTTCACGCTTTGGGCGATCAGGTTGGCAACCATCTCCATGAAACGGGCGCGTTCCCCCAAAAACGTTGAGCTGCAGGGCTGTGCGGCCAAAATGCCAACCACTTCGCCTTGCTCGATGGCTAGCGGGGAGCCTATAAACGGTAAATCCGGATTGTAGACCCCTAGGCGGCTTAAAAAGCGTGGCTCATCGGCGATGCGCTCCACCACAATGGTGCTGCCTTCGTCGAGGATAGCGCCAACCAGGCCTTCGCCAGGTTGGTAACGCACGGAGCGATCTATGCCTTCACCATAGATTTCGCAAATGCTCATGCTGTCGTCATCGACACCGCGTAGGGTGATCATGCCGAAATGCAGGCCGTTACGCTTGTGTAATATCTCCAGGATGCCCTTTAGTTTGGTACGTAAGTCATGGGTGCTATTCAGCAATTGACTTACTAGAAACAAGGTATCTAGCTCGGATTCGACCAGCAATAAACGATCACTCATGGATATTTACCCTGGCTAGGCTTTTTTGACACGGAAAGCGGATTTTAAAGCTGCAGCCGCTTGTATATTGCGGGTCGATTTCTATCATGCCGCTGTGCTGATTGACAATTTCCTTACTCATGACCAGTCCCATGCCGGCCTGGACGCCGCCGGTACTTTGATTTGTGGTAAAAAACGGCTCAAATACTTTGCTTCGTTGGTTGGCGGGTATGCCGGGGCCGGTATCGGCTACGGAAACGCAAACCCATTCATGTTCGAAAGTCGTGCTGATTTTGATCATACGTTCTTGACTACCCGCTCGATTCATTGCGTTGACGGCGTTGTCTATCAATTGTTTGAATAACATACGTAACTTGTTCTCTGCGCCCAGAATATTTGGCAATACTGGGTTTGGCAGCCAATCCACAACGATGCCATTTGCCAGAAACTTGGTGCTATAGAGCAGCATGACTTCGTGCAACAACTGATTCAAATTCACCGGGGCGACTGCAGACTCCGGAATTTCCGGCACACAGCGCTGCAAGGTGGCCAGCGTTTCTTCGCCCATTTTTTGCACTTGACCCAATAGGTCGCGTATCGGGCTATTGTTGGCATCGTTACGCTGAGTCATGATTTGAATCGCCGCGTTGATTTGGTTTAAGGGCTGGCGAATCTGGTGCATCGCCCCCAGCAAGGTTTCGCGGATACTGCGTATGTGTTCTTCTTCGGCCATCATGGTGCGAAGCGTCTGGATTTGCAGCTTTTCTTGTTGGCGGCGCAATGGGCTAATGTCGTTAATCGTCAGCAACAAATAGTCTTTGGATTGGCGGGCAAAGAAAGTGTCTGCGCAGACGTCGTTCTCTATAAACCAGTTACCCGAACAGGAAAACCAGCGCGTACCCTTTATCCCTGCGCTTTCTATCCGTACTTCGCGATTCGCAAAGCCTTGTTGCCTGTCAATATTCTCGCCCCACAAATCGCCCATTTCTTGTTCCAGAGCAGCGAGGAAAAATAAGGCCGGTTCCTTCTTATCTAACTCGCTGATCAGCATCTTGTACATCTGATTGTCCAGTACAACGCGCTTGTCGTTATCCAGGACCGCCATTGCCACCGGAGAGGCGTTCAATACGGATTCGATTAACTGTTTTTGGTTATTGACCTGCTGCTCTGCGTAATGCGCTTGGGTAACGTCGCGGTGCATCCCTATATAGTGACTGATGGCGCCGCGGTCATCGAACATCGGCGCGATGATCAGATCCGCTAAATAGCGCTGGCCCATTTTTTGCCGATTGACCAGTTGCCCGTGCCAAACCTGTTTGCGGGAAATGGTGTGCCACAAATCGTAATAGATTTGTCTGGGTGTGGATTTGTCGGACAACTCGGATTCGTTTTTACCGAGAATCTCGGCAGCGTTGTAGCCAGTCACATCGGTGAAGGCTTGATTTATATAAAGGATGTTAGCTTTTTTATCGGTAATGGAAATAGCGACTGGCGCCTGTTCTACAGCTTTGACGAATAGGGAGAACGGCAGGGTTTTAGAGGCCTTTCCGCTTTTTAGCGAATTTAGGGATGGCGATAGTAAATCGGCCGTTTCAATCTCAATCTGGCCTTGCAGGTAGTCAGGGGTGGATTTTGTCATGGCAAATGGTTCTCGGGTCTTTTTTTGGGCTTGGGTTAAAAAAATACATGCAATTAGAGAGCCATATGCATATTGGCTTAGCTACCGCCGGAAAATCCCGGTGTGTTGTAGGGTTTGCGACAAAATTTAGCCGAGTTGTTTCGGCTCTGTGTTTTTTAGGACAGGGATGTGGGTAGCAAATCGCTCGGCTTTTTATCAAAACTTGGGTGTTTCGGCGCTTTCACGGCATTGGCACAAATGATGCTGACTTGTTACAAAACACCGAGTCTAAAACATGAGCGAATACTTACTTCTGATACTGGGTACGGCCTTGGTCAACAATGTCGTGTTGGTCAAGTTCTTAGGTTTATGCCCTTTTATGGGGGTTTCCAATAAGCTGGATACCGCATTGGGCATGGGTTTGGCGACAACCTTCGTATTGACCTTGGCGTCTGCGGCCAGTTGGGTGCTGGAGCATCGCCTGCTGATACCCTTCGATATCGGATTTTTACGGGTGTTGGGTTTTATTCTGGTGATTGCCGCAGTGGTTCAGTTTACCGAGATGGTGATCCACAAAACCAGTCCGATCATGTATCAAGTTTTGGGGATTTTTTTACCGCTGATTACTACAAATTGCGCGGTTTTGGGTGTGGCGCTGCTAAATATCCAAGAGAAATACGATTTCGTGCAAAGCCTGCTGTTTGGCTTTGGTTCGGCAATGGGTTTTACCCTGGTGATGGTGCTCTTCGCCGGTCTACGTGAACGCTTAGCGTTCATGGCAGTGCCGGCGCTTTTTTCCGGCACCCCCATCGCATTTATCACCGCCGGTATCTTGTCGCTGGCGTTTATGGGCTTCGCGGGGCTTTACAGCAAATAAGAGGCACACCATGTACGTTTTATCTGCCATTGTTATTTTGACATCACTAGGATTGTTGCTTGGCGTGGCTTTGGGGATTGCCGCCAAATATCTGAAGGTGGAGTCCGACCCGCTGATAGAAACCATCGAGGCGTTGATGCCTGGCTCGCAATGCGGGCAGTGTGGTTTTCCTGGCTGCCGGCCAGCGGCCGAAGCCCTGGTATCCGGCACTGCCCCTGTGACTTTGTGTCCGCCAGGCGGCATGTCCTTGGTCGAGCAACTTGCCAAGCTCCTGGGGGTTGATGTCGATTTAAGTCAAACCCAAGATCAAGAAGCGCTAGTGGCCCGAGTCAGCGAAGAAACCTGTACCGGCTGCACTCGCTGCTTTAAAGTTTGTCCTACCGATGCCATCGTCGGCGCACCAAAACAGATCCACGCTGTCGTGGCGGATGCATGCATCGGCTGCAAAAAATGCGTGGAAGTATGTCCCACCGAATGCCTACAAATGCACCCTGTTGAAGTGACTTTGCGCAACTGGCGCTGGCCTAAACCGCTGGCCGCTTGAGACGGAGACAACTATGTTCGCCTTGTTCGAGAATCCCCGCTTGCGCGGCGGCATCCATGCCGAAGAGCACAAATCCGAAACCTCACCGCTGAACATCGTCACCGACTTTCCATTGCCCAAGAAATTGTACATTCCGGTGCAGCAGCATGTCGGGAAGCCTGCCGAGCCGGTGGTTAAAGTCGGCGAGAAAGTACTGAAAGGACAATTGCTTGCGTACAGTCAGGGCACCATTTCGGCGCCTGTACATGCACCAACATCGGGCGTTATTGCCGATGTGAAAGACTTTCCGGCGCCGCATCCGTCAGCATTGCCCATCCGTACCGTGGTCATCGAAAGCGATGGTAAAGAGCAATGGGCTGAATTGATCGTACCAGAAGACCCTTTTGTACTGGAACCGGAAGAGATCTGCCAACGCGTCGGCGCCGCCGGGGTGGTGGGTTTGGGTGGCGCGGTATTCCCGTCGGCGGTCAAACTTAGTTTGGGTCGAAAAAACAAGATTCATACCTTGCTGATCAATGCCGGCGAGTGCGAGCCGTATCTGACTTGTGACGACCGCTTGATGCAGGAACGCGCCGAACAAATCGTCGCGGGTATCCGGCTAATGTTGCGGGGTATGGCTGCGCCCAAGGCCTTGGTGGGTATCGAGGATAACAAGCCTGAGGCGTTCGCGGCCATGCAATTGGCCAGTCAGGATTTTGCCAATATCGTCGTGGCGCAAGTGCCGACTCGCTACCCGATGGGTTGGGATCGGCAAATGTTGCGTTATCTGACCGGCCAGGAAATTCCCGCCGATGGCCGGGCCACCGACATTGGTGTGGTGGTGCATAACGTGGCTACGGCCTATGCGGTTTACCAAGCAATTTGTTTGGGACAGCCTTTGATTAGTCGAGTGGTGACGGTCTCCGGTGCTGCGGTGGCCAAACCCCGCAACGTGGAAGTGCCGATCGGTACCTTGATGTCGGAAGTATTGGCATTCTGTGCTTTGGACAAATCCAAAATGGCGCGATTGGTGATGGGCGGACCAATGATGGGTGACGCATTGCCGATCGCCGAAGTACCGGTCGTCAAAGCCTGCAATGGCATTTTAGCTTTGACGGCTGCTGATATTCACGAGCCAGAGGTGCAGCCTTGTATTCGTTGCTCCAGTTGCGTAACTGCTTGCCCCGTAGGTTTGTTGCCCTTGGAAATGGCCAGCCGCATCAAAGCCAATCAATTGGACGCCGCCGTTGATTTAGGGCTAAAAGACTGCATCAGTTGTGGCAGCTGTTCGTATGTCTGTCCTTCCAACATTCCGCTGGTGCATTACTTTAAGTTCGCTTCCGGTGAATTGGTCAAACGCCAACAGGCCGAGCATAAATCTGAACAAACCAGGCGTCTAGCCGAAGATCGCAATCAGCGAATGGAGCGCATCAGACTGGAAGCCGAAGCGGAAGCCTTGCGTGCTCAGGAAGCCCGAGCGGCGCGTCTGGCGGCTGCCCAACAGGTGCAGACGGCGGAAGCAGAGGAAACCGTATGAGCACTAAACCGATAAGCGGACCTCACGTTGCGGCGACCCGTCGCGTCGATCAAATCATGCGCATGGTGATTATTGCCCTGGCACCGGCGACTGCCTGCGGTGTGCTGATTTTCGGCTGGCCGGCTTTGTACTTGCTGGCGGTGACGATGTTGTCGGCGATGGCTTTTGAAGGCTTGTGCCTGAAGATGAAAGGCGTGGCAGCCATGCCCTATTTGCGCGATGGCTCGGCGGTAGTTACTGGCTTATTGGTGGCAATGACCTTGCCACCTTGGGCGCCCCGGTGGATAGGAGTGGTCGGCTCGGCGCTGGCGATTATACTGGGCAAGCATGTCTATGGGGGCTTGGGGCAAAATTTGTTCAATCCAGCCATGTTGGCTAGGGTCGCTTTATTGATTTCCTTTCCCATCGAGATGACAACCTGGACCAATGTGTCGCCGCTGTTCACAGGCCCAGGTGTGATTGATAGCTTGGCAATCACTTTTGGCGGCCTAGAGAGTTACGATGGCGTAACTGGGGCGACGACATTGGGTTGGGTTAAGACCGAGTTTTCCCAAAACCGCTTATTGCCCGGCAGCTTGACCGAATATTCAGGTTTTTTGGCGTTTATCGGCTGGGAGCGCGGCAGCCTGGGGGAAACCTCCTCATTATTAGTATTGGCGGGTGGACTTTGGTTGATGCGGGAGGGTGTTATCAAATGGCATGTCCCCGTCTCGTTTTTGTTGAGTATTACTCTGCTTGCGACGGTGTTCAGTACGCTGGATAGTCAGCATTACATGGGACCCTGGGTGCATTTGAACTCCGGCGCGGTTATGTTGGTGGCCTTTTTCATTGCTACCGACTATGTGACTTCACCTAATACACCGCTAGGTCAGGTGATTTTTGGCGCCGGCTGCGGCTTGCTGACCTTCGTCATCCGCACTTGGGGTGGCTATCCAGAAGGCACCGGCTTTGCGATTTTATTGATGAACGCGGTGACGCCGTTGATCGATCATTACATTCGTCCGAGAATCTATGGCCGCTACCGTAACGGCAAGCCGCTTGATATTTCTAATTCCTGAGAGCGGCGATGAATTCCGAACCCGTTAAATCGACTCCCAAAGCGAACCAATATACTGAGTACGCGTTGCGCACCCTCAGTAATACCAAGCAAAAATTGGCTGTGTGGTTGGAGCCCGCGCACCTGGAACAATTGCGACCGCTATTGCAATATCAGGCGGGTGTGTTGGGCGGTTTTGCATTGTTGGCAGCGATTTTATTAGGCGTCGCCGATTTAGCGACGCGCGGAGTGATTGAACTGCGTTTGCAGGAAGATTTAAAAGCGAATTTGGAGCAAGTGGTTCCTGCTAAATATTACGATAACAATTTGCTGCAAGATAGCGTGTTGCTGCCGTCTGCCGATGCCAATATCGGCGCCGAGCAAACTGAGGTGTATCTGGCTAAAAAAGCCGGTGCGCTTAACGCGGTGTGTTTTAAGTTTGTCGCGCCGGACGGTTATGCCGGACCGATTAGTTTGGTGATGGGTATCGACAGTAAAGGCGAAATCCTTGGGGTACGAGTAATCGCCCACGTCGAAACACCGGGCCTAGGCGACAAGATAGAAGTGACCAAGTCCAAATGGGTGCTGTCGTTTAACGGTAAGTCCTTGGACAATCTCACGGTCGAACAATGGGCGGTCAAGAAAGACGGTGGCGCTTTTGATCAGTTCAGTGGAGCAACCATTACGCCGCGCAAGGTGGTACAGGCGATAAAGCGGGGTTTGGAGTTTTATAAGGTGCATCAGGCGGAGTTGTTGGGGGCTGGTTAATTGGCGGTGTGTCGAGTTTCCTTGAGGGGATTTGGAATGTTTGGAATTTGCAAATCATTTTTAAGGTGTCGCGGTCGCGACGGATTTTGTTGAATCGGGTTCTCGCACCCGAAGGCGAGATACTTTTGCTACGAAAACCATCCATGGTTTTCGCCCTCACGGGCCAGCCCTTTGGCTGTTCAAATTCGTTCCAAACGAATTTGTGCTCCGCCAAAAGAAAGTATCCAAAGAAAAGGCGGCCCGGATGCCGCCTCGATCCTGCGCTCCGAAGCGTTTATCGAGGGTCGGCAGAAGGGGCTTCCCAGCCCCTCCGCCGACGCGCCGCTTCCTTGCGGCGCCCCTTCGGGCTGTTCTCGATAAACCCTACGGTGCTCGGCGCGGCATGCGGGAATAAAAACTCGCTCGATAACAAGTTTGCTGAGTTTTTGGAGAAACTATCATGAATCTTTCGATTCTGTTTTCAGAACAATATAGAAAAATCGCCCGCGACGGCCTATGGGACAATAACGTAGTCCTGACCCAAAACCTGGCGTTGTGTCCCTTGTTGGCTGTCACGGGTACTGCAACCAACGGCTTGGGCATGGGTTTGGCGACGATGGTGGTAATGGTGGCATCCAATGCCGCCGTGTCGGTGAGTCGGCATCTGATTCCCTCGGAAATCCGAATCCCGATTTTCGTATTGCTGATCGCCGCCTTGGTGACCTTGGTGGATATATTTCTGAATGCCTGGATGCACGAATTGCACAAGGTGTTGGGCTTGTTTATCCCGCTGATCGTCACCAATTGCGTGATTCTGGGTCGAGCCGAAGCCTTCGCCTCCAAACAACCGGTGATGCCGTCGATGTGGGATGGCTTGATGATGGGTGTGGGTTTTACTGCAGCAATGGTAGTACTAGGAGCCACGCGGGAGATTAGTTCCGCCGGTACCTTATTCGCCAATGCGTCTGTCCTGTTGGGTGAAAGTTTCCGGTTTCTGGAGACAACCTTGATTCCAGAATACAGAGGCTTTTTGCTGATGGCCCTGCCGCCGGGCGGCTTCATTATGCTGGGTTTCATGGTGGCGCTGAAACGACTGGTCGACAGCAAAGCGCCTGCTAAGGTTGTTGAAGCTACCATCATTGAAACCATTGTCTTGGAAGAAGGAGCGTAAACTATGAATGTGGGTGTATGTTATGCGCAGGCGGATAGGCAAACGTGGTTAAGATTGGATGTACCGGAAGGCAGTACCATTGCCGAAGCTATCGAATTGTCCGGCGTCTTGTCGCAGTATCCTGAAATAGATCTTGGCAGCCAAAAAGTCGGGATTTTCGGTAAACTCGCAAAATTGGATGCTCAGGTCAAAGAAGGCGATCGCGTCGAAATTTATCGTAAAATTACCGCTGACCCTGCGGAAGTGCAGCGGAGGCGGGTGGTTTAGCTTATGTATATTTGTGTCTGCAAAGCTGTAACTGACAGCCAGATCGATGCCGCCATCGACAGCGGCTTATGCTCGCGGAAACAGTTGCAGAAATGTTTCGGCGTTGGCGGTGACTGCGGCAAATGTAACAGGGACATAACACAAATTTTGGATCGAAAAAATGCATGTCGGCTATTGCAGACTGCCCACGTGCACAACTAATCACTAAAACCCGGGAGATTTAAAATGCAAGGCGATAAAAAAGTTATCGAATTTTTAAACAAAGCGCTTGAGAACGAATTAACAGCCATCAATCAATATTTTTTGCACGCCCGGATGTTTAAAAATTGGGGCTTTCAAAAACTGAATGAAAAGGAATACCACGAATCCATCGACGAGATGAAGCATGCCGATAAACTGATAGAAAGGATTTTGTTTCTGGAAGGCTTGCCCAATTTGCAAAGTTTGGGTCGATTGATGATAGGCGAGAATCCTAAGGAAATGCTGGAATGCGACCTCAAGTTGGAGCATCTGGCCCTACCGCTGTTAAAAGACGCGATAGCGTATTGCGAAAGCATTAACGACTTCGTCACCAGGGAGCTATTTGAGCATATTTTGGAAAACGAAGAAGAACATGTTGATTGGCTGGAAACCCAAATGGACTTGATCGAAAAAGTCGGTATTCAAAATTATCTGCAATCGCAGATGTAAGCAAACGCCAACCTCAAGAATCCAAGGGGCCGCATGTCGGCTCCTTCCAGTTAGAGCTTGATCGCTACAACAACTTGAACGAAAATTAATCTTTGGTGCTTAGGCTTGAAACCGGTTTGTTTATCTTACTAGCCTAACGTTGTTGTTGGAGCGACCGATCAGCGTCTGGCGGCAAGGTTGAATAAGCCGAACCTCGGCAAACAGTTGATTGTTCCGTTGCATTACTAGCAAACCCAGCAGTCCGGCGGATAGCAATATTGCGGGATCGGGCGCCGGCGCATTACCTGAGTTGGGACCACGGGTCGCGGCATTGTGGGGATAATTCATCGGCCAATGTTGATCATTGTCTCTTGCAAATCCGCTAAAAGCCTTCAATGGCCTCGATCCTTTGCTAACACCGTTGTCGTTATGGGTAAAACCTCCCCTGTTCCTGAACGGGTTGTCGCTAGTATCGCAAAGTCCCTGTTCCCAAACACTGACCCCGAAGACACTGCCTGCTTGGTTAGCTATTGTTCGCATGCCCCATTCAAGCGCCCCATTACCACCGAAATCGAGTTCAAAAACGCCACGGCTATGTCTATGATGGGCCCCCTCCTTTAAGGTGCCTGGAGAAATTCCGGCGAAATACGAATTCGTCGAGTCTGTTTCGTAGAGCGCTCCAGCATCCGCTTGACCGTCGAAGCCCGGAAGTAAATGCGCGCCAAAGCCAGCTTGACCTTTGAGCAAATATCGTAAACGCGGTGCTAGAGTGGGGTGGAGACGCAAGTCTGCCAGATCAGCGTCTATAGTTATGTTAGCCGCATTTGTGTTAAGGCTAAAACAAATGCTCATGAGTATCGCTAGGTGTCGGACTTTCATGGGTATTCCTTGCTGATGAATGCGTTATCCTTAACGTTTTAACAAGATTGATGCCAAGTGCTGTAGGCCTTGATTCGCGCCGATTCTGGTTAAAATGGCTTTTAAGCGCTGACAAATATTGGCGATAGTCATGACGATATTGGCATAGAACCTCGCCGAGTCTGTCAGCGGACGTTTCAAACTCCGAAAATATTGATAGGAATTTATGCCGCAAAGTGCTTTTACGCTGGAATCCTTGCTGGAAACTCATGATCTGCCACTGATCATCATAGGTGCCGACTTACGTATCGTTGCGGTAAACCGCGCATGGGAGCAGAGTTTTGACGTAATGCGACAGAATTTGGTGGGTCAACCTTGTTGTCAGGACAACAGTAATTGCCGTCATCAGCGCTTGTTTCAGACCCTTGAAGCGTATGCCGGTATCTTTGCCGATAATACAGATGCTAGCTCTCAGCGCTTACTCAGTGCGCGCGGTTTTCCGTTGTTGGATGCCGATGCCACTTTATACTTGGGTGAAACACTAACCGTGTTAAAAAAGTCTGCGGCTAAGGGCGGTGAGGCACCGGCCATGATCGGTAAGTCAGCAGCATTTACCCAGTATAAAACCCGACTACATCAGGCCGCCGACACCCAAGCTCCGGTATTATTGCTTGGTGAAACCGGCACTGGTAAGGAGCTAGCGGCCGAGTTTGTGCATCGGCATTCCCGCCAGGCAGAGGGCGATTTTGTGATTGTCGATTGTACAATTCTTGGGGAAGAGTTATTTGAAAGCGAATTGTTCGGTCATGAAAAGGGTGCGTTCACCGGCGCGACGGCCACAAAAAAAGGCTTGTTCGAATTAGCTAATAATGGCACCTTGTTCTTCGATGAGATCGGCGATTTACCGTTGTCGCAGCAGCCCAAGCTGTTGCGGGCCCTCGAGAGCGGTCAATTTCGGCGGGTAGGCGGCACGACGATGCAAAAAGCCAATGTCAGATTAGTATGCGCCACGCATAGGAATTTGGCGGACATGGTCAAAGCCGGTCGATTTCGCGAAGATTTGTTTTACCGGCTGTCGGTATTTCCGGTCGAAGTGCCGCCATTGCGGCAGCGTCGACAGGATTTGCCGCTGTTGATAGACCATTTTTTGGCCTTGTTGAATATTGACGCCGACAATGCTTACACGATTACCCAATCAGCCTTGATTAAGCTTATCCAATACGCCTGGCCCGGCAATATTCGTGAGCTGAGAAACTGTATGCAATTAGCGTCAGGGCTGTGTAAGGATAAAACCATTCAGGAAGCTGACATTTATTTTATGCAGCGCCAAGGCAGTGTCGAAGCTGCCCCCGCCAGCGAACCAAGCAGTGATGCGCATCCCTTGCCAGTCAACAGTATGGCGCAGTTCGAGGCGGAGTTTATTAATAGCTTGATCAGCAAGTATCAGGGCAATCGCAAATTGATAGCTGCGGAAATGAATATCAGCGAACGCACGCTGTACCGTAAACTTAACCGATTGAATCTGAATTAAGCGGCGGAGCAATGATGGAATCCAACCTGATTAACTGGACACTGGACAATATTGGCAGCCAGCAACGCAATGGTTTAACCCCGCCACGTGATATGCGCGAAACCATCGCCCAGATCAAAGCCTTGCCGCCCTTGCCGGGCAGTGCCTTGCGTATCTTGAATCTGATAGCCGATCCCAGTGCAGATGCGCGTAAATTAGCTGACATCATTGAGCTAGACCCCTTACTGACCGCGCAAATTACTCGCTGGGCCAGCTCCGCGCTATACGGTTATCGGGGCCAAATCACGACGGTGCATGACGCGATTACCCGCGTTTTGGGGTTTGATTTTGTCCTGGATTTGGCTTTGGGTTTGGCGGTATTGGCACCGCTGAAATCTCCCAAGGAAGGGCAGATAGGCACTCGGATGTTTTGGACGCACGCCCTGGCTAGTACCCGCTTGATGGCGCAGTTGGCCGCCGCCATGCCCGCCACCGCGCGGCCTGAGCCGCAGGCTTTATTTTTGTCCGGACTTATGCATAACATCGGTTTCCCGTTATTGGGGCATCGTTTTCCAGACGAATTTAGCTACTTGAGCGGCCTGATCGTAGCCAATCCCAGTCTGGCGATTTTTAATCTGGAAAACTTCGCATTCGGCCTCAATCATGCCGAAGTCGGCGCTTGGCTAATGAATGTGTGGTCAATGCCGCGCATGATCACCGATATTGTTTATCACCATCACAATCCCTATTATCGCGGCGAGAATCATCAACTAAATTTGTTGACGTTTTACTGCGATTGTCTGTTGGGGCGCTTGGGTATCGGCGACGCAGCTAATCAGATTTGTCCAGAAGAAGTGCCGGAGCTACTCGGGTTGGATCAGACGGTTTGTTTGGACATACTCGACAGCCAGAATGACGATTTAGCCAAAATTCAGGCTACGGCAGAGCAACTTACGGATTAAGTGACGCAGCAGCTTCAATACCTTCCTGGGGCGGCGCTGGCGCCGCTAGTTGTAATAGCAGGCGCCAGGTCAACTCATCGGCTAGTCGCGCAAAATGGCATTGCGCCGATCAGATTGTTTCATAATGCCCCCTAACACCCACATCTGGTACATGGATACTGTCCACATAAAAGCAAAGGAAACCCCTAGGCCGGCCCCGGCAAAAAGCACCAGCAAGGCGAAGTGGGGATTAAGCTTGGTTAGCCACCAAGAAGCGATGTCTATGAGTAGAAACAAATAAGGCATTACGATAGCCGGATATTTGTATTTGCAAGGCACGCCGGTGCTGAAGCTGAAAATGATGCCGACAAACATAAAAATAAAACTGATGCCGAATAAATGGATGTGCGACAGGCGGGTCAGCGATTGAAAGGTGGCGCCTTCGTTCGATTCGGTTAGCTTTTTTAGGGTTTCAAATTTGGTGAAATCCGGAAGGGACCCGGCGTTTGGGCCATGACAGCCGATGCAGAATTGATCCACAATCGGTTTAATGTCCTTGCTATAAAGGGCTTCATCGGCCCCATCCCTGACCCATTGAATGATTTTGAAACGCTCCTGTTCCGGCGCGTTGTATTTCATCGATCCGTTTAACTTGGATTCCAATACCGAGCCGGAGCGGTCACCATAGTAGCTGTAAACTATATCGTCCATCGACAAACCAAATTTGCCGTCGGCCATGCCGTGGGTAAATAAGATCTGGATTAGTGCCATTAGATAACCGGCAGCTATGGTTGTTAGATAGCCGGTAAACAGTAGTTTGATCGAGAGGCCGAAGCTGATCAGATTCGCGCCCTTATAGGCATACTTAACGGGTGTTTCGTTGCGATCAGACATAGGTGAATTCCAGGTTGTTGGGGATGTTATCGCTTCGAGCAAGAGATTTTAAGCGGGAGGCAAAGCCCTGCCTCCCGTGAGAAACATATTACTATTTTTTGATATTTTGGTAGTAATAACCCAGTTCGCTGATTTCTTCGTCAGACAAAGTTTGGGCAATGATACGCATCCTGCTGTAGATGTCGTTTCGACGCGTGCCGTTCTTAAACGCCTGCAGTGTAGTCGATATGTAGTCCGCATTCTGGCCAGATAGGGCCGGAATGTCGACCACTTGGCCCTTGCCGTTGCTGCCGTGACACACTTCGCAAGGCGGCATCACCCGCTCGCTACTACCGGTTTTAACCAGCGTTTCGGCTTTTTCGTAGACCATTGCTGTTACTGACTGGAATGCTGGCGTTTGCGAGCCGAACCATACCGCTAAATCGGCAGCGTCTTGTTTGCTGAGCGTTTTAGCCAAACCCGACATCATGGCGTTATCCCGGCTACCGTCAGCGTAGTCCTGCAATTGCTTATATAAATAAGTTGGCAATTGCCCGGCCAGTGACGGGAAAGCCGCCGAGGTACTGATGCCTTTTTCGCCGTGACAGGCGTTGCAAGTCTTGGCCAGTGCTTCGCCTTTTTGCGGGTTGCCGGCTTTCACAAAATTTAACTGATCGGCGGTCCAGGCGACTTGTGAAGACGGCTGCGCAAACGCCGCGGTGCTTGGCAACAATAATGCTGCGCTTAAAATGAGTTTTTTCATGATCAGACCCCCCATCTGCCTGAACCAAAGGTTTCCATCAAGAAAAATTGCAGGATCGGATAGCCGAAGGCAATTAGCATGAATACGCCTATCACGATGTTCCATAAGGTGAAGCTGTTTAGGTAGCCGGGCAAGTAGTCAGGGCTGTCGAACTGTTCAGCATATTCGACTTCACCGCTGAATACTTCAGTGCCGGTTTGAGTTTTATAGAGGTTATACATCAACAATCCCGCAGAAAAGATCAGGATCAGGCCGCCGAATATCATGGTTACTTCATAAGGCTCCCAAGACAAGGTCAGTAAATTATTGTAATTGACGCTGTCGATGCGTCTTGGTTGGCCCAATAAGCCCAAGATGTGCCAAGGCGTGGTCATGATGACCATGCCGACGAACCAGGTCCATAATTGAGTGGTAGCCAATGAATTGCTAAATAAGGGCTTGCCGGTCAAAACCGGCCAGAAGTAATAGGCTATGCCGAAATACATGATGATGGTCGTGCCACCGAAGATCAGGTGAAAGTGACCGGAAATCCATGCGGTGTTATGCACCATGGCATTCATCGCGTAGCTGGCGTTGACCAAGCCGCCGAAGCCGCCAAAAATCAGCATCAACAAGCCCAGGATAATCGCCAGTACCATCGGATTGTGCCAAGGTAGGGCGGCTATCCAGCCAAACAGGCCTTTACCCCCGCGCAACCGACCGGCAATTTCCAGCGAGGCGATAACCGTAAAGCCGGTAACAAAGGTCGGTAAGGTCACCACGAAAGTACCAATGGCATGCAAAATCTTCCAGCCGTGATTTTGTTCCGGGTCCATGTACAAATGATGGAAACCGATCGGGAGGCTGAAGACCACCAGCAGAATAAAGGCAGCGCGGGCCATAATGTCGCTGAACAAATAGCCGCCAGCCTGCTTTGGAACCAAGGTATAAAAAGCGGTGTAAGTAGGAATCAACCAGAAATATACGATGGGGTGCAGGGTCCAGGCGAAGAGCGTCCGCGCCAGACCGGGGTCTATGGTATCAATAAACCCCAGAGCCCAAGGAATCAATTGGAACAATACCTCAGCCGCTACCCCTGCGCTGGTCCATAGCCATAATATTGCGTTGGCAGTGGTGGCAAACATTGCTAGCGGCACGGGCTTACCAGGATTTGCTTTTTTCCACTGCATGTACATGACGATCATCGTCACGGCCCAAAACCAGGAGCCGACCACCAGTAAGGTTGCCCCTATGTAAAACAAAGGATGCGCTTGTAAGGGCGGGTAAAAGGTAAACATAACCGAGGCTGCGCCACCCAACAGCGGTAAGGCTGCGAGTACTACACCCGTTAAAGCTACACCGAAGCCGGTCCAGGCAAAGGTTTTATTCCAGACCGGCAATTTCAAGCTGCTGGTGGCTACGTAATAGCCAAAACCCATGATAAAGAAGGTAGTCAGCACAAAGCCCATCAACACACCGTGAGTACTGACCGATGCGTAATACACTTCCCGCGATTCCAGAATTTTGAAAAAGCCGCTACGTTCAATAACTTGATAGCCGCCCATTACACAGGCCAGCGCGAACGCGCCAAATGCCACCCAGAAATGGGTCAGCGCCAGCTTTTTTTCCGCTGTGTTATCCATGATTTACTCCCCCTTGTTTGTTGAGCGCTTCCCACTGCGCTTTGCCGACTACCTTAATATTGCTCCACATGTGCGCGTGGCCCATGCCGCAATATTCGTTGCACAGCAGCGGATAGTCGCCAGTATGGTGTAACAGGGTTTTGACTTGCGCGACGTAGCCGGGCACGATCATCGTGCTCATATTGGTCATCGGGATATGCACGCCATGAATCACGTCAAGGCTGACCCAGCGGAAGGTAATGTTGGTTTCTGCGGGTAAAACCAGGTCTTTAGGGTAAAACCCATAACGACCGGCCACCATGCGGACAGTGATGCTGCCGTCGGAATGTTCTTGCACACCGAGTTTATCTTCGGCAAATTCTACTGATAGATGCAACTTGGCCGAATCGATGGCTTCAACATTACTCGGAGCGTGAATGCCGTGGAATAAAGCGGACGATAAAATGACTACCACAAACAGTCCGGCGATCATTAGGGCAATGGCCGCCCATTGTTTTTCGAGTTGATGTATATGCATTAGGCCCCCTAACCGATATGACCACGAGGTAAAAACACCCCGTAATACATTAGTAGCCAAGCTATCACCATGCCGCCGCTGACGATCAGCATTAATGCCCAGGTGCCAATCGGGGCACTTTGCAGAATTTCTTTACGTTCTTCTTCAGAGAGATTGTTCATAGTCTTCCTTACTTGTATGCGTTTTTATAGGAATTATGTTGGCAACCAACGTCATGAACAGCACGGGCTTAGTCATTCTTATTAATGACTTTACCATCTGATTGCTGGGGTAATCATACCCTTAGCGCCCGGCTTATCGATAGCGCTAAATCAATGACACCAATTGTGTTATGGCGGTTTGTGCGCATGCGCGCCAAGAGTGTTCGCGGCATTTATCGGTCGGAAGGTAAAGCTTAGTCGGCTAAGACTTTTAGATATGTTTTGTAAGGCGGTGTCGGCTGAAAGCTATGTTGTGTTGTCACAAAACCGAAATAACTGGCAGTGATGGCGTTGGCATGGCACTATCGCGGTGTAACCAATGTTAGCCCCTTATAATAAACACAAGGACGCGCGCGCATGAAAACTCCAAAACGTGCCCGCAAGAGTCCCTGCCGAATCACCAATTAGCGATAAACACTATGAATCAGCCCATCGATGAATTTGAACAAGACCGTCCGCGACAAGTAAAGTATCGATTAGTGGGGTTTTCGAATGCGGCTTTATTGTTGGCAGCTTGTAACTTCGTTATTTGGTTATTCGTGTTATTTCCAATCTACGCCGCGACAGAAGGTGCATCGAGCAGCGAAGGCTTGCGCTTCTTGATTGCGGTCTTCATCTTGCTGGATGTCGTTGGCCTAGGATTGGCGTCTGTCGCGATGGTCAAGTCGAGACTACGAAAAACGATGGCTAACTATGGGTTTGTGCTTAACATGGCAATGATTGGTTTAAATCTATCGGTGTTTCCGTTTTAAAAAAATTGGGAGTCCTGATTACTGGCAGCGTAGACATGAAAACGGTCAATCCTGTGCAGCTATGCCACAATATGCCGTTGGGATTGCGTGTGCTTGTGAGCGAGGCGTTATAAATCAATGGTGCGCCTAATCGATCAGTTGAGCAAGAATCGGTAAATAGGCTCGTATTGGTGGTTGATGTTGTTGACAGGCCGATTTTCCTAGCCGTGCTACGCGCAAGAACTCCAGCGAATAAAGGATTTCCAGCGTTGTATCCAATTAATAATTATTATTAGCGACGGTTTGCCCAGGAGCAAATATGCAAACATCTAAATCAAAGTTAAAAACACGTCTGGTCCTTTTTGTCGTGATGGCCGCATCTTCGGCGCTTAATCCGGTATTTGCTGAAACGGCGGGGGCGGACCATAAAGATGCTCATCACGAGCATAAGAGCCAGGATTGGCCTGGGATTTATAACGGCCTGACCCCTTGTGCCGACTGCATCGGCGTCAAAACGACGCTGGCTCTAAACAAAAGTGGCAGTTATTTGCTGATGACTCAATTTCTTGGTAAGTCGGAAAGAGAATTTGTGGAAAAAGGCAAGTTCGCGCCAGGCGAGAAGGCCAATATCCTGGTTTTGACGCCAAAGACTGGTTCAACTTCGCAGCAATATCTGGTTGAAAAAGATGCGCTGATTCAGTTGGATAGTAATGGGAATAGGGTCGCCGGCAAACTTGCAGATCGCTATATTCTGCGGAGAACCAGTGTTACGGACACGCCGCCTGAACATTCCGGCCATTGATTAATCTTCGGGTGGCGGCGTGTGCTAGCAACCACCCGGGTATCAATATCGTTATTTCGATTTCTGCTGGTTTTTGCGCCGAAAATACACAATGGCCAAAAGCACTGTCAAAGCCAATGCACCCAGCATGAAACGCGGTTCAACGACTTTGACCGAATGATTCTCGTCCTTAAACTTAAATTTCGCGAGTACGCCTAAGGCCGGGTCGGTGATGTCAATGACAATCGACTTGGCGGCAAGATTTAAGAATTGTAATTCGCTGCCATCAAATGGCTTGTTGTTGCGAGTATCGTTGCTCACCATGCCTGGGTAGAGCGGGGTTTCAGCAAGTTGAGCAATACTTAATTGCTTGGCTATTTCTTGCTCTAGTTCGCGAGTGGTTTTGCCGTCGGTTTTAATATGAATCGGTTTTTGGTCATCTATCTTAATCTCGATTTCGCCTTGCGAGGCGGTTAGGGCTTTCTTCGAGGTAAAGCCGTCCAAATATTCAACATCCGCACTGAACACCAAATCAAGTGCTACTTGCACGCCGTCGGCGTTAAAGTGCTTATCGGCAAGATCGAAACGCAAGCCTTGGTTGCTATAGTCTCTGACCGTTACAGTCGTTAACGAATAACCGCTTTTGTTGGCGATGATCAATTCCGCTTGCTCCGGAGGCTGAGTAATAGTGATACCGCGCCAATTCGGGTCGAGTTGGATCATGCCGTCCTTCATTGACGTTAGCAATTTTTTTGTGACCGCGTGAGGCGGCGTTGCCTCATCAAATTTATGCGCATTTAGAAAACTCAAGCCTGTAGAGCGGTACAACTCCCCGTCATCGATACGCCATTCCGCTGTGTAAGAAAACAGAGCATCGGTGGTTCTTCTGGGCAGACTGGTATGGATGCGCAATTTGTCCTGCTCTGCTGGTGTTGTGATTGCCAAGGCTGGCTGGATAAAAATAACCGGCGTACATACTGTCAGAACGATAGCGAGAGTGGATCGTTTCATTGTGGTTCCAAGCAAAAAAAATTTCACGTTAGCATAATGCGGCGGAAATAACACAACCTTTAGTTGTCATAGCATCGCGCTGCAAATTTTCACTATTTGCCACCGCAGATTATTCGCGAAAAACTCCGACATGATTGTTTCGGGAGTGTGGGCTAAGAGGCCTATTCGGCTGTTTGAAATAAGTTATCCAGATAAAAAGCAGGGTTATCTGCCCTTGAAAACCAAGTATCAAGTGTTCAAGCATATAAACTGTATTACAATCTCGACCCACTGGGTGTCCCAGTTACTTGGAGCTAACTCAGTATGTTTCAAGCGAGTAAATTGTCAGCAAGGTATCGGTAAAATCCGAAGACGGTAGAAGTTAAGTGGACGAATCGATAGGGAGTAAAAATCGTGGGGATTAGGGTTTTCTCGCGAGTTTGTTCAAAAATTATTATAGATAAATAAGGAAGTGCCATTATGACATTAGATTCTCATGCTGCTAAATTAAAAGAAATGGCGGAGAAAATCATAGATTTTACGCCTCAAGAAATCAGTAGTATAACACCAGACGAAATTCAGCGTTTATTTTACGATTTACAAGTTTACCAAATTGAGTTGCAAATGCAGAATGAAGAGCTGCAAAAAGCGCAACTTGAATTATCAAGACTAAATAATAAGTTAAATTTTACTTATCACTGCGTGCCCATTGGTATTTTAACTTTGGACTATCAAGGTTTTATAGAACAAGCAAATCATACGTTTGCGGACATGTTGGGCTATAAAGCTAGTAAATTGCAGAAAACGCATTTTTCAAAAGTTATTTTCGAAGAAGACAAGAATATATTTATCCACCGTTTTGACGCTTTTTTCAAAGCTCCGGCCAACAAAAGTTTACAGTTGCGTTTACAAGGGGATAAAAACATACCTTTTCCGGCGTTTGTTAAAGGTAACGCGGATGATGGTAATGATACGGCCAGTGAGTCATTTGATTTGAAGTCGCGCAAATTGATCGTCACAGTCACCAATATTAGCGATGTGATAACAGGCGCGAACAAACCTTGATCAATCTATTTCGGCATTGTATTTAAAGTTGTCCAAAGGCTTTTTTAATTTAAACGATTGATATTAAATAACATGGTTTTATGGATAATGAAAAAACTGTAAAAGTGCCTCCGCAGTACGTTGTAGGGATAGGTGCGTCTGCCGGAGGCTTGGAAGCGATTGAGGCATTTTTTAAGAATATGCCTGCCAATAGCGGCTTGTCGTTTGTAGTGATACAGCATTTGTCACCGCAATATAAAAGTTTGATGGCGGAGTTGTTGTCTAAGCACACTCCCATGCCGGTAAAGCGTATTGAGGACGGCATGAAAATCGAACGAGACACTGTCTATTTGATCCCGCCCCGAAAAAACGTCACCGTTTTTCACAATCAACTTTTGCTGGCCGAGCAAGATCCCAGCAAAGGCATCAATTTGCCGATCGATATATTTTTGCGCTCATTAAGCGAGGATGCTAAAGAACTGGCCGTCGGGATTATTTTGTCGGGCACCGGGAGTGACGGCACGCGCGGCATTCGCTCGATCAAGGAATTTGGCGGCATGGTGATGGTGCAGGACGAAAACTCCGCCAAATTCGATGGTATGCCCAAAAATGCTTTTGCGACGGGTTTGGCGGACTTTAGTTTGCCCCCAGAGAGGATGCCAGATCAACTGTTGGCCTTCGTTAAGCATCCCTACGCCACCTTGCAGGAAAAAAATATCGTCGCTACCGACGATAGCGATATCAATCGAATTTTTTCGATTCTTCGGGAAAAGTGCAAAATCGATTTTACCTTTTATAAACCCAATACCGTTATTAGGCGGATTGAACGGCGCATATCGATTAACCATTTAAAAGATATATCTGAGTATTTAAACTTATTGCAAACAAATCCTCACGAAGTTTTGATTCTGTTTCAAGAATTGCTGATAGGGGTAACCAGTTTTTTCCGCGACGAGCATGTGTTTGATGATATTCGCGAACATTGGTTAAAAAAAGTGGTTAAGTTATTACAAGACGACGAACTGCGCGTTTGGGTGACTGCGTGTTCGACCGGTGAGGAAGCCTATTCTCTGGCCATGTTGTTATCAGAATATAGAGAGTATTCAGGTCATTATTTCCGGGTGAAGATTTTTGCGACCGATGTTGATCTGATGGCAATCGAGAAGGCCAGTAACGGTAAATATCCGGAAAGTATTATCGCGGATATACCACCCAAGCTGCTTTCAAAATATTTCATTCGCCGTGAAGATTACTTTCAAGTCAGTCAAAAAATTCGGGAAATGGTGGTATTCGCTCAACATAATTTGATTAAGGATCCGCCGTTCACCAATATCCATATACTTAGCTGTCGAAACGTGTTGATTTACTTGCAGCCAGTGTTGCAAAAGAAAATATTGGAATTATTTAATTTTTCTTTAGTGAAAGAAGGTTTGTTGGTGTTGGGTACCAGCGAAACTATAGGCGATATGGGTGAGTTTTTTGATGTCGCCAGTGCTAAATCGAAATTATATCGCTCTAAAGGCAAGTATAAGTCCCTAGGTTTTACGGCATCCCCCGGGGCTTTGATGAGTTATACGCCTTATCCGACCTCCATCCGGCCATCGAATATTCTTAGTGGTCAGGAGGAGAGAGTATTGGATCGGTTTATCAGAGCAATATCCAATGATGTATTACCGTTTACGATGATAATCAATGAGAATATGGAAATATCCCATATTTTTGGCGATTCCAAGGATTATTTGAGTTATCCCAGCGGTAAGCTGGTGAGTAATGTCAGTAAAATTGTTAAAAAAGATTTATCGATCCCTATTTCCACAGGTATTCAAAAAGCCTTAAAAGCCAATAACGAAATTGTATTGTCCAACATCCGGGTTAGAGAGCAGGATAGCCTGCGAACATTCCGACTGCAGTTTAAACCCCTGCCCGGTAAGAAAGGCCAAGAAATATTGGTGGCGGCTATGATCACCGAGACCGTTGATCCTTCCTGCTTCAGCGAGGCCGAGACCTTGGTGTATGACGTCAATTTAGACGCCAAACAGCGGATCATCGATCTGGAACAAGAGCTACAGTTTACTCGTGAGAATCTGCAAGCCACGGTGGAAGAGTTGGAAACCTCGAACGAGGAGTTGCAGGCCACCAACGAAGAATTGTTGGCGAGTAACGAGGAATTGCAGAGCACCAACGAGGAATTGCAATCGGTTAACGAAGAGCTTTACACGGTCAATGCCGAACATCAGGGCAAGATAGTCGAGCTAACTTTATTGAATAACGACTTAGACAATTTATTTAACAGCACCAATATCGCTACCCTGTTTTTAGACGAGAATCTGGATATCAGGCGGTTCACCCCCAAACTACAGTCGATATTCCATATTTTGGAAACCGATCTTGGTCGACCGTTTTATCATTTAACCCACACCATAAAAAATATCGACGTTATTTCAGTGGTAAAAAGCGTCAACGATCGACATAACTGTTTCGATCAGGAAATCCAGCTCGAAAACGGCACCTGGTATTTGTTGCGCGTTATACCTTACGTGGTCTCAGCCAAAGTCAACGCCGGCGTGATTCTGACGTTTGTGGACATCAATCAGCTGAAAAATGCGCAGTTGGAGTTGCATAAGCGCGAGGAACAAGAAACGCTCAGGTTGGCCAAGTTTGTGCAGTTCTCCAACGATGCTATTACGTTGCTTGAACCTGACGGTAACATTGTTACCTGGAATCATGCCGCTGAAAAACTCTATGGTTGGTCGGCGCAGGACGCGCTGGGGATGAATTTTTATAATCTGATCCCGGACGAAGAAAAGTATTTTGCCAAACAAGGTTTGAACAACTTAAAGCTCGGTAACACCTTGCCGTCCTTTCAAGCCAAGCGCCTGACCAAATCCGGCAAAGTGGTGCATGTCTCCGCATCCGCCTGTGTTTTCCAGGCCGAAAATTCCAACCGGGAGTTAATCGCTTTAACCGAGCGCGACTACGTTCATCAACATCAAGTTGAGAAGCAGGAGTGTTTGAACTGTTTGCAAAAGCTGGCGACGATAGTCATGGACACCGATGAAGCGATCATCTTGTTTGAGGTGTCGGGCAAAATTACGGCTTGGAACAAGGGCGCTGAAACCCTGTATGGTTGGGATAGTCTGGATGCGGCCAGTATGGCGTTTGCGGAGATTGTATCCGACGACGAGCGCGCCATTACGCAACAACTTATTCAAGAACTAATTGCCGGTGGCGGGGTGAAAAGTATCAAGACCAAACGCGTCACCAAGGACAAAAAAATTATCCCGGTGCGCATGCATGCCACTGTGTTAGGCAACCGATCTGGAGAGGCTTTGTTGATTGTCAGCAGTGAAAAAGCGGTGCACTGAGCGGGGAAATCTTCCGGCGATCAAGTCAAGCGTCCTGCTAAAGATTGCTCCACCGCTAACAATTCAGCTGGCGTATTGATGTTGACGAAGATGTGCGGCGTGTCGCTGAAGTCGACTTGGATTGTCAGATGTCGCTGAAACCACTGCTGTAACTTGCGTTCGCCCCTAAGCAGATAAGCCTGCAAATCAGTTTGTAGCTCGGTTCGAAGCGCGGCAAATACCGGATGTAAGCGCTCGCCGTCAAAGGCCACGGCGATGTCCGCTTCCTGTGTTACTAAGGCCTCTAGCAAACGTTGTAAATGGACGGTGTCAATTAATGGGGAGTCGCACGGTGCTATCAGTAATACAGAATGTTTTGCGGCATGCATCGCGGCTAAAATACCGGCCAGCGGGCCGTCGAAGGTCTGTTCGGCATCGCTGATGACCGGGTACGCCCATTGCCCGTAGCGGTCTTGATTGCGATTGGCGCTGATCAACAGCTCGTCGACCAGTGGCTTCATGGCCGCCAACGCGTAACTGACCAAGGGCCGGTTATTGCATAGGATCAAGCCCTTGTCTTGCTCTTGCATGCGCCGTGCCTTGCCGCCAGCCAGCACTACGCCGCTTACTTTGTTTTGCCCGCTCATGATGGTAAGCTTTCTCGATGTTAAAAAGTCTGGTCATTTTCGCAAGCCTGCCGTTGATTGCAAGTTGTGCCGCGCAGTCTCTGCATACCGAAGAAGTCACGTATTACCAGGTGGAAACCACAAAACCTTACGACGAAGTCTTAGCGGAACTGGAGGTGGCGATTGCCGAACATAACTTTCGCATCACCGGCCATAGCCGGGTGGGGAAGGTAATCCGTGATAGAGGTGCTACGAATTTTCCAGAATACGATACCGTACAGTTCTGTAACCTCACGCAGGCCAAGCTTGTGTTGGACATCACCCCGCACGCCATAGCGTATATGCCATGTAATGTGGTGACCTACCAATTCGAAGGTAAAACCATCGTCAGAACGCATCTACTGCCTGAAGATACCGGCAATCCGGCCTTGAATAAATTCGCCAAGGAAATGAACCCGCAGTTGCAACAGATTGTCGACTTCGCCGCCGAACAATAAATCCTATAACGATAACAACCGAGCATCATGAAAAATTCACTATTTTCCACTTTCGCTGTTTTCGCGCTGCTAAGTGGTTGCGCAACTACCCAGGAAAACTCAAAGCCCGAAGCTGCTGCCAGCGAACCGACGGTAATGGTCAACGATTATCCCACCCGTGATCGCGTCGAATATGTATTGGAATGCGTCGCCAAACACGGCGGCTTGACGTATATCAGCCAATACGCCTGTGGCTGCAAGATCGACAAAATTGCCGAAAAGCTGAGTTTCGAAGAATTCGAATCAGCCAAAACGTTTACCCAGATGCAAAAAACCCCAGGCGAAGCCGGCGCCGCCTTTCGCGATCCCAAACAGTCCAAGGACTTGCGCACCAAGCTGAAAGAAGCAGACGCTGAAGCCGAAAAAGCCTGTTTCGTTAATTAGTCCTCAAACTGACCGTGACGACGGCCAGCCATTTGGCTGTCTTCATGGTCTCAAATGCTACTCTTCGCTAGCCCTTTACAAATAGTTTGGGTTTTTAGCAGGCATCTCACTTCAATTTTCAATTATGCCCAACGCCCAATTCTTGCTTGCTTACCCCAAATTCAAATTGGCGATATTGGCCTTGTTGACTTTGAATATCGGTATTTATGCCACCTTAGATACGATGACCAGTGCGGTTGATGCCTTGGTTTGGGTGGTATTGTTGGTGATGTTCGAGCTGGAGACCCTCAAAGCCACGCGGTTTAATCAGACAACCTTGCGTGCGGTTAGGAACGGTTTGATTGTGGTGATTGCCTTGGTGTTCGGCAGCTATATTCGCGATAACGAATGGTTGGATGTGCTCAACTCCTTACTCTGGTTTGCCTTGATCGTATTGCTAGAATTGGAAGTGCGATGGCCGTCTTTGGTGGCGCAACACCGGCAGCTGTTTTGGTTGATCACCGTCGCTGTGTTTGTGGGTTTAATCGGCATGGTCGTGGCTTGGCTGATGCAGTCGGCTTGGCTGGATGCTTACGATGCGCTGTTGTGGATCGTCGCTTTTGGTGTGATTGAAGTGGATATCTTTCATTTCCTGCAGTTGACGCGCAGTTAATCGCAACCCTTTCAACTGTTATCAAACATGGGCAAAACTGTTTTATTGCTTATTTTGGCTGCGCCTTTACTGCTGAAAGGCTGGTATGTTGATGATTTTATTTATCATTATACTGGAACTCGTTTGCTGGGGGTTTCTCAGGTTTTATTTAACGATGCCCTGATTTATTTCGGAATTTTGCTATTACTGTATTTGTCGTTTCTGCCGACTATGATGCGTTGGCTGGCAGCATTATTACGCTTGGCGGCATTATTCTTGTTCGCGGTTTATATAGTCGATTACCTCATTATCGTTAATTTTAATACCCATTTGGCTTTGGGCGACGCAATAAAATATGCCGATTATTCTTATAAATACATTCAGCAAATTTACGGTTTAAGCGATATTGGTATATTGTCGCTTACATTATTCATCTTGGCTGCACCTTTTTATTTCTCATGGGTAAGATTTCAATCAGTAAAACGGTATTCTAAAAAGTGGCCTGTTGTCTGCCTTCTTGCTCTGCCGTTGGCGGCCGGGTTTGCCGACAACGAAAAGTACGCGCATGCCTGGATCTATAAAAACGTCATCGATTATAATTTAACCATACTATCGGAGGCGGCTCAGTATAGTCCGGCTTATGTGGATGCGTTCCGCTTTCAAGAGAATATGAACTGCCATAATCAATCGCCGCAAACCAAAAATATTATTATTTTGATGGTGGAATCGCTTTCTGTTTATCAAAGTCAGTATTTCTCCGGCATTCACGATTGGACACCCAATCTGGATGCAATTGCCAGCCAACATCAAGCGTTCAAGAGTTTTTACGCAAATGGTTTTATCACCGAAGACGGTGAAGTGGCGCTGTTGACCGGCCTGCAACCGCTCTATCCGCCGTCCAGTTATACCGACGACGGCGGTACGTCTTTTTATAGTTTTTATAATATAAAAGACTCACTACCGAATATTTTAAAAAAATATGGTTATGAGTCCGAGTTTTTAACAACAGCCGATTTGGACTTTGGTAATACCGGTGTCTGGGCAAAAAGCGTGGGTTTTGATTATATCGAAGGCCACGACCAGCCCGAATACGATAAATGGGAGCGCTTCCATTTTCAGGCCGCGCCGGATGAGGCACTGTATTTAAGAGCTTTGGACCGATTTGAGAAACATAAAAGTAATAAATTTTTAATGTTTATTAAAACCGTTAGTAGTCATCATCCTTATATTAATCCAGAGAATAAGGAAAAATCCGAATCAGCGGCGATTATGTATACCGATAAGCAACTGGGTCGATTTTATCGGGAACTACAAGATCGGGGTTTTTTTGAGAAGGGCGTGTTGATTATTGTCGGTGATCATCATTCGATGACGCCTTTAAAGAAAGCCGAAGTCGAGTTATACGGTCAGTATAAAGCGTCGGCAAAAGTGCCCTTGGTCATTGCCGATGGTGAACGGTCGCCTGGCGTGGATAATAACCAATATCAACAAATTGATGTTTTCAACAGTCTGCAGGGGTTGCTTACTGGCAAACAATGTTATTCCGATTGGAACGGCTTATTGCTCGGCAGCGCCAAAACCCCGCCCAAATATATTATTCATCGACGCGGTGATAATCGGGATAGGGTTAGTGTGTTTGGCGAGAACGAAGACTTTCTTATCAAACTCGATGGCGATAATACCCGGGTAATCAGTAAGCTACCGGCCGAGCAGGCAGTCAGACAGTTATTGGAAGAAAAAATTAACGCATTGCGGATCGCGCGGGCGAAATGGGCGTTGACAGAACCCGCCGAAAAGTCAGATTAATACGGGCTTGCTTGGCTTGGCGAGTTTTTGGTAGTTCGTGACGCCAATGATGTTGTAACTCGCCGGCCATGACTAGCAAGTCGCCGTGACTTAGTCTTAGATCCAGCGTGGTATGACTGCGGGGGTGGCGCAAGCGCAGCAAGCGGGTCTCGCCGAAACTCAGGGACGCAATCAGCGGATTTTCCCCCAGTTCCTTTTCGTTATCGGCATGACAACCCCTCGAGTCACGACCGTCCCGATACAGATTGGCTAAAACACTATTGAACGGCGTTTGGCAAGCCGCTTGGACCTCGGTTCTTAAGGTTTGCAGTTCGCTGGTCCATGGTAACGCTGGGTGATCGACCCCGGAATAGCGGTAGTCGGCGCCCGGATCGCCATACCACGCCATCAGGCGAGGTACCAGCAGCCAGCGGCCGTAGAGATGGATTTGCTCCGTTTGCCAGGCCAACGTACGCAGCAGGCTTTGCAAGTAATTGTCTGCAACGCTTTGAGGGTAGAAGCCTTGTAGCAAATACAGCTCGCCATCGCTGGGGACCAGATTTTGCTGGTTGGCGAAGGCGGTGCTTGGCGATGTCATCGCGTCAGAACCTAGGCTTGGTTCGGGGATATTGGCCGCCCAAAATCAGGCTAATGATTCGATTTCAGTTTGCTAACAAAATGATCAGCTGCGCGGCAATGATCCGCAGAATCATTACCAAGGGATACACGGTGGCATAAGCCATGGACACCGCCGCCCCAGGGCCGAGATTATTGGCAAATGCCAAAGCGGGCGGATCGGTCATGCTGCCTGCCAGCAGGCCGCAAAGGGTGAGAAAGTTAAGTTTATAGACTATCCGGCCAACTGCGGCGATGATCAGCAAGGGCAGCAAGGTTATCAATGCCGCGCAGGCCATCCAATAGAAACCGTCGCCTTTCACCAAGGTTTCGACGAACTGATCGCCGGAGTGCAAGCCGACACAGGCCAAGAACAACACAATCCCGATGTCTTTCAAGATGATGTTGGAGCTTTTCGGTAGATGCCAGGTCATGGTGCCCCAGTTGCCGACGCGGCTGAGCATGATCGCGACTAATAAGGGGCCACCCGCCATGCCTAATTTGACCGCTGACGGAATGCCGGGCAAATACAGCGGAATACTGCCCAGTAACACCCCTAGCGAAATACCGATGAAAATAGGCATGATTTGCGGATGAGCCAGTTCCTCCAGCGAGTTACCGAGGGCTTTCTCGATACTGCTGAGCGCGTCCGCATTGCCGACAACGTGCAACTCGTCGCCAAATTGCACATGCACCGAACTACCGGGGGAAAACTCCACGTCCGGGCGATGAATCCGAGATATGGTTACCCCATACAGCATGCAGAGGTTGCCGATAGTTTGGCCGATTGCGGCTTTATTGGTAACCACCAGGCGTTCGCTTTGCAGATTGGTGGCAATTTGTTTCAAATCGATATCCGACTCTGGACCGATCAGAATTTTTAGCTGCTCCAAGGGTTCTCGTTCGCCCACCAAGCGGATGGTATCGCCAATCGCCAGTCGGCTTTCCTGGCCGGCGACATCCACCGCGCCATTGTGCAAAATGCGCGTCATGACCACCTTCATACCCTCGAAAAACGGAATTTGGCTCAGCGTCAAACCGTTTAAATTAGGGTTTTCCACCCGCAAATCCTTCCAGATCGGCACATGTGCGTCTTCCTGCTGTTTGTCGGCAAAACGTTTGGCTTCGTCGACAATATCCACTTTGAACAGGCGTTTATTTAACAGCATAGCCAGGATGATGCCGGCGATGCCGAATGGGTAGGCTACTGCATAACCCAAGCCTGGCATTTTCAAGGTTTCGCTATCAATGTCGGCAATCCCGCTTAGGACTTGCTGGGCGGCGGCGAGCGATGGGGTATTGGTCGTGGCTCCTGAAAACAGGCCCACAGCTACAGGCACCGGAATATCGCCGACACTGCTAATCAATACTGTAATCAGGGCACCCAATATTACAATCGCAGCGGCCATGCCGTTTAGGCGCAGGCCGTAGCGAAAAAACGAACTGACGAAACTGGGGCCGACTTGCAGACCGATGGCGTAAACAAACAACACCAAACCGAATTCACGCAAAAAATGCATGACTTCCGTATTGATTGTGAGCTGGAAATGTCCGAACAGCAGGCCAGAAAATAGCACCCCGGCGATACCCAGTTGAATACCGGCCAGTGATACTCTGCCCAAAACCAGGCCGATTGCCACCACCAGGCTAATGATCAGCAGCGTGTGCGGCACGGAATCATGATTGAAAAGCGCTATAAGCCAGGACATGGCCTGCTCCTTTGGTTTGAGTTAAGTGAGGAGATTTTAGGTTTGCTTAGTCAATGTTGCCTGACTATGATGCAGAGGCCTGATCGCGCATTCTGTCGACAGGATTGTACAACAAGCCAACCAAGGGTGATCTCGATGAATAATAAATATCATAAAATCAAAACTATCGTCATGCTCGGGCTGTTTGCCGCCGGCGTCAATGCAGCGGATATCGAAGCAGGTAAGGCGAAAGCCGCTGCGTGTCAGGGTTGTCATGGTGCGGCGGGGGTAAGCAGCAGCCCGTTGTGGCCCAGCTTGGCGGGGCAGAGCGCTGTCTATATCGAGAGTCAGCTAAATAAATTCCGTAATGGTCAACGTGAAAACGCGGTAATGAAGCCGCTTGCCATGGGCTTGAGCGACCTCGACATGCAAAATATTTCCGCTTACTTCGCCAGTTTGCATGGTAAATCGGCTGGTAGCAGCGATGCCAACTTAGTGAAATTAGGCAAAGATAAGGCCGCTATGTGCTTGGGTTGTCACGGCAATAATGCACAAGGGATGGGCATGGTGCCAAAGTTGGCCGGTCAGCATCCGCAATATTTAGCCAAACAGCTAACCGATTTTAAAAAAGGCGCACGTAAAGCGCCGCAAATGAATGCTCTGGCGCAATCGCTGAGTGAAGATGATATCAAGGCCTTGGCCGCTTATTTGGGGTCTTTGTAGAGTATTAGATGTTCCGTCTCGTTCAGCGTATCGGCGCGAGCCAGTTGCGTTAAGTCGAGTTTCGGCTAGTCTAATGCGCAGATTTTTTCAACCTCCATACTCTCCAGCGCGCAGCCAATTAACAGTCTGATGAAATTAAATGGTCCATGGCGGATTGGTCTTTTCCTGGCTTGTGCCTCGGAGGCTTCACAAGCCGATAGCCTGTCGTCGAATGTGTCTTGGTCAGTGATTGGGAGGAATATCACAATTACCCAGCCGGCCTTTGCCGGTGGTGGCAGAGGCAGTTTTGTCGGTAATTCGGCAACGGTAGATTCGGGTTCGAGCCTCAATTTGACGGGTAGTTACAACATCCAGGAAGGCGATACTAGCTATTGTCCTGGCTGTATTATCCAGCTTTATACGGCGTGGATTGCGCCGGCGCAGGCGGGCTCGGCGGGCTTCTACTCAGGAGGAATCGGTCCAGGTTTTGGTAGTCTGAGCGGATCCTTGTCTAACCAACTCACTGCGCCTAAAGCGCCGGGTACTTACTTCATTGGCCTTGGCGCAACGCTGGATTTTAACTACCTTCCTAATGTCGCCGGCGGTTTTGGGCAAGACACCAACGGTATTTCCGGGTTCGCGCCTTTCCAGGTCAGTGTGAGGCCTATCACTCTCGGCTCTCTTACATCTAGCGACAGTTTTACAACTCTGCCGGGCTTTTTCTATGATACCGGTGGCGATTTCAGCAACGATGGCACACTAGTAAACGATGGCGCCACGGTCAGTCACAATGCCGGTATTTTCTCCAATTTCGGTCTGATCACCAACCAGGGCGTGGTGGAGAATGCCGGGCAGATGGTCAATAGCGGCAACATTGATATTTTTACTGGTCACACCCTAACTAATGCCGGCGAGTTGGTTAATCAGGCGAGTCTCGCGAATGCCGGACAACTAAGCAACCAGGGCACTTTTACCAACCACGGCATCTTAAACAATACGGGGGTCATCACTAATACCGGTCAATTCAATCTGGCGCATACCGGCCAAATTATCGGAGCCGGCGATTTCTATAACAGCCAACAAGGACGCGTTGACATCTCCGGTGCGAGTGCGCATCGGTTCGACGGAACCGTCAGCAATGACGGTGTCTTCAGAACCCTCGATACATCTGTCGCGTTCACCGGCAATTTTCTTAACAACGGTCGCTACGAAAGCGATCCCTCAGTCAATGTATTCAACAATCTTTCGATCGGTTCGGGTGGCTACTTGGTGGGTGGTGTCGGCGACGTCTTTGTCGTCACTGGCGACTTTACGAATGCCAGTACGCAAAATACGCTTTGGAATACCGCCAATTCCGATCTGATTTTCAGTGGCCCCAGCACCACCCAACACGCAATGAGCTTGGCGGGCAGCGACCAAGGTCAAACTACTAGCGGCGCGATCAACAATTTTGCTTGGGGGTCGGTGACAGTGGCGAGCGGTAATGGCCTGCAGTTGCTGGATGGCAATGGCACGCCCGGCGCGGCCCTGTATACCAGCCGACTGCTATTAGCGGATGGTGCAAGCCAATTGAGCAGTATCAGCAGTGACTACAACATCTACATCGATCCGACTTTGCCGGAAAACCAGTATTTATTAGGTGCAATACGCAGTTTTGGTGGCGGTAGCGGTCGATTAGCACCTTGGAGCTTGCAGCCTTTTGCTGAAGAGACTACTACCGCTCCGGAATTAACCTTTAACCAATTGACTTTCGCGCCGGCCTTAAACGAGGCCTGCGCTAACCCAAACGGCATTTTGGCTACTCGTTGCCTGCAGTTGCAAGCTCTGAGTCCGGAGCAGCAGACCAGTGCCGTCGCCGCATTGACTCCCGATCAAGTGCCAGGACAGATGGCCGGGCCGGTGAAGTTGGGCGCGACGCGCATGGATGGTCCGCTCACACGATTGGCCAGTTTGCGGAGTGGGGGTGGTAGTGCGCCTCTATCGGTGAATTTTAACGGCATCCAATTGTCCAGTAACACGTTGTCTTCTCGTGGGCTAGGCGGCGCAGCTGGCGACGACGAATTGTTCCGCGATTCGCCGCTGGGCCTGTTTTTGCAAACCCGGTTCAATTTTGCCAATCTGCAAGGTGACGCCTGGGATCGCGGGTTTGATTCCCAGGCGCGCACCGTGACGGGCGGCGCTGATTATCGGCTTAGCGATAAACTGGTGGTCGGTTTGGCCTTTAACTACACGCATTCGGCGACTGAGTATGCGGATTCGGCCGGCAATATGAAAAGCGACACTTATCTGGGTGCGTTCTACGGCAGTTATTATTTGCCTCAAGATATCTATCTTGATTGGGTGGCAAATTACGGCGGAAATGACTATGCCTTCAACCGCCAATATGCTTTTTCTGGATTCGCCGGCCAATCCTCGTCCACAACCACCGGCAATCAATACGGCTTTGCAGTGAGTGGCGGTAAAGACTTACATTGGGATGAGTGGGCCATCGGGCCTTATCTGCGTTTGGAGTATTTAGGGATGAACATCGCCCAATATCAGGAGCAAAGCGGCAATGGCTTCGACATTATCACCGCCGAGCAGATCAATCATTCTTTCGTCAGCAATCTCGGTACCCAACTTAGTTATGCATTGAGCACTCCCTGGGGAGTGGTCACGCCAGCGGCACGAGTGGAATGGGAGCATCAGTACCTTAACGACAACCGATTCATCCATATGCGTTTGGCCCAGGCCGAACCGGGGCAGGGCAATTTTACGATTCAGACCGGTGAGCCTGACCGCGATTATCTCAACCTCGGCGGTTCGGTCAGCGCTACCTTGGCTAATGGTGGTTCCGGATTTGTGCGTTATGAAACCCGCTTGGGTCAAGCTAATATCACCGATCACATTTTGGAAGCGGGCCTGCGGATGAGCTTTTAAATCGGCAAGTGCTGCCCAAATGGCCGGATTGTTACTTCTGCGGTGGCGGTGGCGGCAATCCCGGCGGTGGCGGCGGAATGCTCGGTTGTGAGGTTTTGGGCGTTGGCGTTTGGTAAGAAAACTGCCCCGACACTGGCACCCGGTGGCCCTTACCATACATACATTGCACATAGGCATTGTCATAGCCTTGTTGCGTGGCGTAGCCGGAACGCCTGGATTCGCCGCTGCCAACGATGGTGCCGGCTACCAAACCGCTGCCGGCACCGATTGCTGCGCCTCCGCCCCCACCAATCGCCGCGCCGGCTGCGGCACCCACAGCCGTGCCGACCGCCGCGCTTCCAATTTGGCTGTCGTTGCTAGCCTGGTTGGGCGTGGCGCCGACTTCCCCTGCCGCGTAATGCCGGCATTGATAATCGTCTTGCCGAAATTGCTCAAACGATAGGCCGGTGCCGGGCAGCGTCATCACGCTGGGGCCAGAGGGCATCTGGGCGCAGCCGCTCAAGGCCAGCGCCGCGCAGATTCCCGACATTTGGTTTTTAGTATTCATGTTTGCGGCGGTCTCCTGCTAATTTTGTGGCGTGGGCTCGACTGGTTGCCAGCCATTCACACACTCTTTTACGTAAGGATAGTAGCCGGCCGGATCGTTACAGTAATACCAATAGCCCTCGGCTAAGGGATTGTTCTGGGGCTGACTGCGCTCGCGCTCGATATAAACCGGGGGTTGCACGGGGATGGTCACAATCTCCCGCGGATAATAGGGATATGGTTGGTAATAGGGATAAGCTGGGTAAAACGGCCTAGGATACAGTGGGGCGCCGAAGTAGAAGCTAAAACCCGGACGGTAATACCCGCCAAAATGCCGACCACCGTGATGGTGAAACGGGTCAGCGTTCGCGCTTAGTGCACATGCCGACAGTAAAGCTATCAGCGGGGCCGTAATCCACTTTTTGAGTTTGAGCATACTTACCTCTCGTTTGCTTGCGGCGTTGGAAACGGGATTTCAATCAACACACTTAAACCACCCTGCGACCGGTTGCTGGCGCTGATGTTGCCGCCATGCGCCTCAACGGCTCGATGCGCGATGGTCAGCCCTAGGCCAGTACTATGCGGTTTTTGCGGTTGACCACTGCGGAAAAACGGCTGAAAAATCGCCGTCAAATCCTGATCCGTTACTCCAGAGCCGTCATCGTCCACCCGAATTCTTAAGCGACGATTATCGCCACAGAAATCGGCGGCAATTAATACCGTACCGCCCGTTTTGCAATGTTGCACGGCATTACGCAGCACGTTTTCGATGGCGCGATGCAATAGTTCGCTTTGGCATTCGACTACCGCATCAATGTCGCCGTAATAGCTCAGTTCGATACGCTTCGGTTCCGCCTCGAAACGCACGTCGGCGACAATGTCGGCCAACAGATCGGCGAGATTAATGCGGTCGATTCTTTCCGGCGTAACGCCTGCTTCCAACTTTGATAGCATCAATAGTTCGCCGACCAAATCACTGATACGTTGCGATTCCCGTTCGATGCGTTCCAGCGTGGCCGGCAATTTTTCCGGTTGTTGTTGGGCCAGACCGATAGCCGCCTGAATCCGCGCCAACGGCGAGCGCAGTTCGTGGGATACATCGTGCAACAGATTTTGCTGGGCGTTAATTAGCGAGCAAATTTTCTGGGCCATGTGGTCAAAGTCGCGACCTAGGTCCGCTAATTCGTCGCCACGTCTACCCATTGCATTACCAATGCGGGTATTCAGCCGGCCTTGGGCGACGGCGCTGAAAGCATCGCGTAAGCCGCGGATCGGTTTGGCAAAATACCAGGCCAAGAGCCCACTGAACAACAGACTGGCCAAGCTCCCGGATACTATCGGTAAAATCGGGGGCGGCGGCTCGTTACGCGGGCGGCGAATTCGGTCATCGGGAGGCGGTGGGGGCCGATCTCCGAGGATAGGGCCGTCAAAGCCCATTGGCGGAAGTCCCGGATTGCCACCCAGAAATGAGGGCCTGAATAAGTCGCCAAAACCGTGCTCGGGCAAGGGTACAAAAAGCAGATAGCGATGACCGTCGTCAGCCGCAACCATTTGGATGGCATCCGGGTAGGCGTTTTTTCGATGTAAGGTTCTGGCCTGTTGCAATACTTCTTTTGCTAGAGGCCTGTCCAACAATTCCCGGTCCGTATCGTCTACTGCGTATATCGGTGGGAAACGGGTGTTTTGCAAGGTCTGAATAAAATCGTGTAAGCCCTTGACGCCGCCATGCGGCAAAGTGCTGGCGGCCAGCTTGACCAGCGAGGCGCGTCTGACATCGACGACATCGGCCTGCTTGGCCGACAGGTTTTGCTGCGCGGAGTGTCTGAGCCAAACGGCGGTACCCACCCCAATGCCCGCCGTTAACAGCGCCAGCCAGAATGCAAAGAAAAACTTCCAGAACAATCTACCCATCTTATGACTTGATCAGCTGGTAGCCCTGGCCGCGCACGGTCTGGATATAAGAGCGGCCGTCCGGCTGATTGCCAAGTTTTTGGCGGATGCTGCTCATATGCACATCAATGCTGCGGTCGAAACGCGCCAGTGGCCGGCCCAGGGCCTTTTCAGAGAGCTCGTTTTTGCTGACGACCCGGCCGACCTGACTGGCCAAGGTTTCCAGCAAATTGAACTCGGTACTGGTTAGATCCAGGTCTTGTTCTAACCAGGCGGCTTTGCGCTTTTCCGGCCACAGTTTCAAAGGACCGGTCACAATCGGTCCTGGCAATACATTGGCGGCAGGGTGGGTTCGCCGCAAAATTGCGCGGATTCTCGCCACAAGCTCCCTGGGCGTGCAAGGCTTGGGGACGTAGTCGTCGGCGCCGGATTCCAAGCCGATAATCCGGTCTACGTCGTCGCCTTTGGCGGTAAACATCAGTACCGGAACCCGGCTTTCCAGGCGGATGCGCGCCAATATCTCGGTACCTTTGAGGTCCGGCAGCATGATATCCAAAATCACCAGTTGATAGTCGCCGGACAGGGCATATTGCAGTCCGGATATGCCGGTATGGCTGACGTCCACCGCAAAACCGTCCTGCGCCAGATACTCCTGGAATAGTCCGGCCAGTTCGACGTCGTCATCGATAATTAACACTTTGTGCATGGTTGTCGCTCGTTGGCTGTGTGGTCATCATCATAGCCCCGGCTTCCGCCGACAACCAGCTAGGTTTACCTGATTTTACACGGCACTAACAGCACTTAACCTCTGATTTGAAATACTGACTACGACGAAATCGAATAGGTTTTGTCTCTTTTTTTATCAGCGTTTTTGCGGAGAGTTTTATGAAAAAATTAGTGTTAGTACTTGGCTTGTTACCCTTAACCGCAATGGCTCAGCCACCGAATGGCGAACACCACGGCGGCGGCAAGCCGCCGATGCATATGTTCAGCGAAGCGAACGTTGAGCAACAGTTGCCGCGATTTTTAAATAAACTGGATCTCAGTGAAAAGCAGGAAGCCGATATCAAGAAATTAATGAAAACCCGATTCGGCGACGGGCACGCCCGGTTTAAAGAAGATCATGCATTGAGAGCCGAATTGCACGCTTTGAGCTTTTCCGCCGATTACGAGGAGGAAACGACCAAAGCCTTGCTTGAGAAATCTACTGTGATGCATCAGCAGATGGCTTTGGAGAAATCAAAGCTTGATCATGACATATTTATGTTGTTAACGGCCGAACAACAACAAAAACTGAAAGCCGAAATCGGCAAATTCGAACATTGAATGAACCTGTTGTCCTTACACAGCCCGTTACTTTGGTTGCTGGCACCCGGGCAGTCCGGCTAAGGCGGAATTGGCAGTAAATACAGTGTCTTTGTGAGGGAGTGGAATCTCGGCGACGCACCAAGTTAGAAAATTGTTAATGACCAAACAGCCATAATTTCGTAAAATCGTCTGGTTTTTATCTATCAGGAACGGGATGAGTCGCAAGACTTATCCCGTTTTCTACATCTAAGGTGGCCAATCTTGAACAAACCTGCATTACTGGTACTAGAAGACGGGACGGTATTTCACGGCATTTCGATCGGTGCCGATGGCTGTTCTGTGGGCGAAGTGGTTTTTAACACGGCACTGACCGGCTATCAGGAAATTCTCAGCGACCCATCATACGCGCGGCAAATCGTTACGTTGACCTATCCGCATATCGGCAATGTCGGCACCAACGCTGAAGACGACGAGTCTGCAAACGTATTCGCCAGCGGTCTGGTGATACGCGATTTGCCTTTGCTGGCGAGTAGCTGGCGTATGGAAAAAACCCTACCCGAATATCTGCGTGAGCACAAAGTGGTGGCGATTGCCGACATCGACACCCGCAAATTAACCCGCTTGCTTCGTGATAAAGGTGCGCAGCGCGGTTGCATCATGGCCGGCGAAACTGTCGATTTGGATGCTGCCAAGCAGGCTATCGAAGGCTTTCCAGGTTTGCAAGGTATGGATCTGGCCAAAGAAGTGACCACGCCTGCAAGTTATGAATGGACCGAAAACGTCTGGCAGCTGGGAGAAGGGCATACCCAATCGTCTAATCTGACCAAACATGTGGTGGCTTATGATTTTGGCATTAAGCGCAATATCCTGCGTTTGTTGGCTAATCGCGGCTGCCGGGTGACGGTAGTACCGGCCACCACGCCCGCCGAAACAGTGCTGGCAATGAATCCCGATGGCGTGTTTCTCTCCAACGGTCCCGGCGATCCAGAGCCTTGCACGTATGCAATTGAGGCGATTAAAACCATCTTGGCGCAAAAAGTGCCAGTGTTCGGTATTTGCTTAGGTCACCAATTGCTGGCTTTGGCTAGCGGCGCGAAAACCGAGAAAATGAAATTCGGCCATCACGGAGCCAATCATCCGGTGCAAGAGTTGGCGACCGGTCGCGTGATGATCAGTAGCCAAAACCATGGCTTTGCAGCCAGTCAGGGTTCCTTGCCGGCCAATCTAAAGGCCACCTATGTCTCGCTGTTCGATGGCAGTTTACAAGGCATTGCCCGCACCGACGTGCCTGCCTTTAGCTTTCAGGGGCACCCGGAAGCTAGTCCCGGTCCGCACGATGTAGAGTCCTTGTTCGACGATTTCATCGATTTGATGAACCAGCCTCGTTCCGCTTAAGTTTTATACAGAGTGATATGCCAAAAAGAACCGACATAAAATCGATTTTATTACTGGGCGCCGGACCGATTGTCATCGGTCAGGCCTGCGAGTTTGATTATTCCGGTACTCAAGCTTGCAAGGCTTTGCGGGAAGAGGGTTACCGGGTGATTCTAGTCAACTCCAATCCGGCCACCATTATGACCGACCCGGATATGGCCGATGCGATTTACATCGAGCCCATCGACTGGCAAACGGTAGAAAAAATCATCGAAAAAGAACGCCCAGATGCGGTCCTGCCGACGATGGGCGGCCAGACCGCGCTGAATTGCGCGTTAGCGCTTGACAAGCATGGCGTATTGGAAAAATACGGCGTGGAAATGATAGGCGCGACTAAGGAAGCCATCAACATGGCCGAGGATAGGGCGCTGTTCAATGAAGCGATGGCGCGCATCGGCCTGGAAGTCTCCAGAGCCAAAGTGGCGCACAGTATGGAAGAGGCCTTTGCTGCGCAGGAAGATGTAGGCTATCCCACCGTGATTCGCCCCTCGTTTACGATGGGCGGCAGCGGCGGCGGTATTGCGTATAACCGCGAAGAATTCATTGAGATTTGCGAGCGCGGCTTGTATCTGTCGCCGACCAGCGAATTGTTGATCGAAGAATCGATTCTGGGCTGGAAAGAGTTCGAAATGGAAGTGGTGCGCGACTCGAAAGACAACTGCATCATCATCTGTTCGATCGAAAACTTTGACCCCATGGGCGTGCATACCGGCGACTCAATCACCGTGGCTCCGGCACAGACCTTGACCGACAAGGAATATCAAATTCTGCGGAATGCGTCGCTGGCGGTGCTGCGGGAAATCGGCGTGGATACCGGCGGCTCCAATGTACAGTTTGCCATCAACCCTGACACGGGCCGGCTGATCGTTATCGAAATGAATCCCAGGGTGTCGCGCTCCTCGGCATTGGCCTCTAAAGCCACTGGTTTTCCGATTGCTAAAGTCGCGGCCAAATTGGCGGTCGGCTATACGCTGGATGAGTTGCGCAATGAAATCACCGGCGGGGCTACACCGGCATCCTTCGAACCGTCTATCGATTATGTCGTCACCAAAGTACCGCGTTTTGCCTTCGAAAAATTCCCGCAAGCCAATGATAGACTGACTACGCAAATGAAGTCAGTTGGCGAGGTGATGGCGATTGGCCGCACTTTCCAGGAATCGTTACAAAAAGCTTTGCGTGGCTTGGAAGTGGGTGTCGATGGCTTGGATGAAATCGCCGATTTGAGCGACACCAATTGCGAAGACATCATTCTCAGAGAATTACGTTATCCCGGCCCTGAACGCTTGTGGTACTTAGCTGATGCGTTCCGCAGCGGTATCAGCTTTGAGGATATTTATCAGGCATCTAAAATTGATCCCTGGTTTTTGGCGCAGGTTGAGGATCTGATTAAAACCGAAAAGACCTTGGCTACCAAAACCCTAGCGACTTTGGACAAAGGTGAGTTATTGCGCCTGAAGCGCAAAGGTTTTTCCGATAGACGTTTGGCAAAACTACTGGAAACCAAGGAATCGGAAGTGCGTAACGTCCGCCATAGACAAGGCATACGCCCGGTATACAAGCGTATCGATTCTTGTGCAGCGGAATTTGCGTCTGATACCGCCTATCTGTATTCGACTTACGAACAGGAGTGCGAAGCCAATCCGTCCAATAAAGAAAAAATCATCATTCTCGGCGGCGGTCCGAATCGTATCGGTCAGGGTATTGAGTTTGACTATTGCTGCGTACACGCCGCGTTGGCGTTGCGTGAAGACGGTTACGAAACCATTATGGTCAACTGTAACCCGGAAACCGTTTCGACTGACTTCGATACTTCCGACCGTCTGTATTTCGAGCCGTTGACCCTGGAAGACGTGCTGGAAATTATCGAGCTGGAAAAACCCCTAGGTGTGATTGTGCAATATGGCGGGCAAACGCCGTTGAAATTGGCGCGCGCTTTGGAAGCCGCTGGTGCGCCTATCATTGGGACATCGCCGGATTCTATAGACTTGGCTGAAGACCGCGAGCGTTTCCAAAAATTGTTGGAGCGTCTGAATCTGTTGCAGCCGCCCAATGCCACCGCGCGTTCGATCGATCAAGCTGTTAATTCCGCCCGTGAATTGGGTTATCCGCTGGTTGTGCGTCCATCCTATGTGTTGGGCGGCAGGGCGATGGAGATCGTGTTCAATGAGGAAGGCCTGCGCCGCTACATGAAAGAGGCCGTCAGTGTGTCCAACGATTCGCCGGTGCTGCTGGATCGCTTCCTTGACGATGCGGTCGAGATGGATGTCGACGCGATTTACGACGGCGAGACTGTGCTGATTGGCGGTTTGATGGAGCATATCGAGCAAGCCGGCGTGCATTCCGGTGACTCCGCCTGCTCCCTGCCGCCTTACGATTTGCCCGCGCATATGCAGGATCAACTGCGCGCGCAAGTTGCGAAAATGGCCGAAGCTTTAGGTGTGCGTGGTTTGATGAACACCCAGTTTGCGATTCAAGGCGAAACTATTTACGTGCTGGAAGTCAACCCGCGTGCCTCGCGTACCGCGCCCTTCGTATCCAAAGCTACGGGGTATCCGCTGGCAAAAATTGCCGCGCGGGTGATGGTTGGTAAGTCTTTAATAGAGCAGGGCGTCACCGAAGAACGCATTCCTGAGTATTTCTCCGTCAAAGAAGCAGTGTTTCCATTCATCAAATTCCCCGGTGTCGATCCTTTGCTGGGGCCAGAAATGAAATCGACCGGCGAGGTGATGGGAGTTGGCAAGACGTTCGGCGAAGCGTTCGCAAAATCGCAGCGCGCGTCCGGTGTAGATTTGAGCAACAGCGGCAAGGTTTTGATTAGTATTCGTGACGCCGACAAGCCTAAGTTGCCGGAGCTAGCCAAAATGCTGATTGCTAAAAACTATGAAATCGTCGCTACTCGAGGAACCGCTAGAATATTGAAAGCAGCCGGTATTCCTTGCAAAGAAATATTCAAAGTTAACGAAGGTAGGCCCAACACGGTGGATATGATTAAAAATGGCGAGGTGCAGCTGATCGTCAATACCACCGAGGGAGTTAAAGCCGTCGCTGATTCGTTTACGATGCGTAGAGAAGCCTTACAACGCAAAGTAACCTATTACACGACAATGGCCGGCGCGCGCGCTGCTTGTTATGCCTTAGGCGAATTGGATGCTGGCGATGTCAATTGCTTGCAGGACTTGCATAAAACATTTAACGGATGAATTTGAATTCAAGAGGGGAGCAATAAATGCAAAAATTTCCACTGACAGTGGTCGGAGCCAACAAATTACGCGCCGAACTGGAAGAGCTTAAAACCGTGGTGAGACCGCGCATCATTCAGGCGATATCTGAAGCGCGCGCGCACGGCGACTTAAAGGAAAATGCCGAATACCATGCGGCGCGCGAACAACAAAGCTTTGCCGAAGGCCGGATCGCTGAAATTGAAGGCAAGTTATCTAATGCCAATATTATTGATGTCACTAAAACCGATGCTAACGGCAAAGTCGTGTTCGGGGCCACTGTGGAAATCGAAGACCTGGATTCCGGTAAGACGGTAACGTATCAGATCGTTGGCGAAGACGAAGCCAATATCAAGGAAGGCCGTATTTCGGTAGGGTCGCCGATAGCTAGGGCATTGATAGGCAAGGAAGAGGAGGATGTAGTTACGGTAAAAGCGCCGGGCGGCAATATCGAATACGAGATTATCTCGGTTAAATACATCTAAGTTGTATTGCTAATAGGCAGAAAATCCCCATGCTGTTAAGTAGAGCCCTAATCGATCTAGCTTGGGTATAGGCTAGGCTGAATGTTTAAGCCGGTCATGTTTCGACAGTGCTCATCACGAACGGCTTAACTGAGCGGCGTTGAGGAAAGACTCCCCCTTTAGATTATTTTTTGGGGTTTAAACGATAGATAATGGCGACTTGGCCAATCGATTGCACTAGTTCGGCAGTGGTTTGCGTGCAGATTTGTTCTCTAATAGCGGCGCGTTCGTCTCGTTCAGCGCGAATTTTAACTTTAATCAGTTCGTGAGCGTCCAGCGCCACATTAATTTCTTTAATAACCGCGTCGGTCAAGCCGGCTTGGCCGATAATCACCACAGGATTTAGCGGGTGAGCTTGAGCTTTCAGCTTTTTCTTTTGAATAGGATTCACTCTGTTTCCTTATACTTTAAAAACCCCGCAATTTTACACGAATAGAAAATATGGCACGCAGCAAAAGTAGCCAGCAATGGATGCAGGAACATTTTCAAGACGAGTATGTCAAGAAAGCGCAAGCGATGGGTTATCGCTCTCGTGCTGTATTCAAGCTGATAGAAATCCAAGAAAAAGACAAAATCATAAAACCTGGTATTAATGTAGTCGATTTAGGCGCCGCGCCGGGTGGTTGGTCAGAGTACGCCAGCAAAATCGTGGGAAAAAGAAACAAGGTGATTGCGCTGGACTTGCTGGCAATTGATCCAATCGACGGCGTGGATTTCATTCAAGGCGATTTCCGGGAAGATGAGGTGCTGGAGCAGCTATACAAAGTGCTTGATGGCGAGCCGGTTCACTTGTTATTGTCGGACATGGCCCCCAATATGAGTGGTAGTCGAGAAATGGATCAGCCACGGGCCATCTACTTGGGCGAGTTGGCCCTGGAATTAGCGCAACATGTTTTGGCTAAGGGTGGTACGTTTTTAATCAAGATGTTCCAGGGTGCCGGATTTGATGAATACTTTAATCAAGTGCGTCAGCAGTTCAGCAGTGTCGTAATTAGAAAGCCGAAAGCGTCGCGGGCCAGAAGTAACGAAGTGTATATTTTGGCGAAAGGTTTTAAATAAATGTGCGAAAGTCGCCGTCCTTAGGGCTATGATGGCGGTGGGATGCGAGTAGTCCTGTTACAATTACTCGGTTTTTAAATTTTGAGGCCAATTCAGGCCGGAGCGCGTAACTTGAGCGATATGATTAAAAATTTAATTTTGTGGGTGGTCATCGCCGTGGTGTTGATGGCTGTATTCAACAGTTTCGGATCCCGGGCGATTCGTAGCGACGCGACCTTTTCGTATTCGCAGCTGATCGACGCTGTCAAAGCTGGGCAGGTACAGCAGGTCGCGATTTCCGATAACACTGTCAAAGGCAAAATGGTCTCGGGTGATAAGTTCAAAACTTATATGCCTAACGATCCGCACTTGATTGATGATCTGTTGGCTAACGGCGTTGAGATATCCGTTCAGCCGCCGGAAGAGCCCTCCATGCTAATGCAAATATTCGTGTCTTTTGGCCCGATTCTGTTGCTGATCGCAGTCTGGGTATTCTTCATGCGCCAGATGCAGGGTGGCGGTGTCGGCGGTCGTGGCGGTGCCATGGGCTTTGGCAAAAGCAAAGCCCGGATGCTTGACCAAGACCAGAATAAGGTGACCTTTGCTGATGTTGCCGGCTGCGACGAGGCCAAGGAGGAAGTCGAAGAAATGGTCGATTTTCTGAAAGACCCAGCGAAATACCAAAAGTTGGGCGGCAAAGTGCCGCGTGGCGCTCTGATGGTTGGCCCTCCGGGTACAGGTAAAACCTTATTGGCCAGAGCGATAGCCGGCGAAGCTAAAGTGCCGTTTTTTACAATTTCCGGTTCGGATTTTGTGGAAATGTTCGTTGGTGTCGGTGCCTCAAGGGTGCGTGACATGTTCGAACAAGCTAAAAAACATGCGCCTTGCATTATTTTCATCGACGAGATCGATGCGGTCGGTCGTTCACGCGGTGCCGGCTTAGGTGGCGGCAACGACGAGCGCGAACAAACCCTGAACCAATTGCTGGTTGAGATGGACGGCTTCGAAGGTCACGAAGGCATTATCGTGATAGCGGCAACTAACCGTTCAGACGTGCTGGACAAAGCCTTATTGCGTCCGGGTCGTTTCGACCGTCAAGTTGTGGTCGGATTGCCTGATGTCCGAGGTCGCGAGCAGATTCTTAACGTGCATCTGAAAAAAGTTCCGGCGGCGGACGATGTCAAAATCAAATACATCGCTCAAGGTACGCCAGGATTCTCTGGCGCCGACCTAGCCAACTTGGTTAACGAGGCTGCCCTGTTTGCTGCGCGCTACAACAAGCGTTTGGTCAGTATGGTGGATTTGGAAAAAGCCAAGGACAAATTAATCATGGGTGCGGAAAGACGCTCCATGGTAATGGATGAAAAAGAAAAGAAAATGACTGCTTATCACGAGGCTGGCCACGCCATTGTCGGTCGCTTGGTGCCTGAGCACGACCCTGTTTACAAAGTCAGCATTATGCCGCGCGGCCGTGCATTGGGCGTGACGATGTTCTTGCCAGAGCGTGATCAATATAGTGCCAGCAAACGTAAGCTCGACAGCATGATCTCCAGCTTGTATGGTGGTCGGATCGCCGAAGAATTGATTTTCGGTTGGGAACAAGTGTCAACTGGTGCTTCCAATGACATCGAACGTGCGACCGAGTTGGCCAGAAACATGGTGACCAAATGGGGCTTGTCGCAGCGCCTTGGCCCATTGGCCTACAGTGAAGAAGAAGGTGAGATTTTCTTAGGTCGCTCCGTAACGCAACATAAATCTGTGGCTGAAGAGACTTCGCATACCATAGATGAAGAAATCCGGTCTATCATTGATAGGAATTACGAAAGAGCGGAAGCGATTCTGAAGGAAAACGAAGACATTCTGCATTCAATGGCAGATGCCTTAATGAAGTACGAAACCATCGACAAATATCAAATCGATGATTTGATGGAAAGAAAGCCGGTTAGAGAGCCAAAAGGTTGGGATGACACCCCGTCTTCCAGCGGCGGTATCAAAAGTGATCACTGGGATCACAAAGATACCGACCCATCCATCGGAGGCGCAGCCGAGCAGGGCTGATGCCTTAACGGCAAAAGCGAGAGAGGCTCCGGCCTCTCTTTTTTTTGGGATTTAGTTAAGAGAGTTTTGAGTATGGCAAAAAAATATTTCGGTACCGACGGTATTCGCGGCAAGGTTGGAGAATACCCCATCACTGCCGACTTTATGCTAAAGCTAGGCTGGGCGACCGGTAGAGTATTTGCCAAGGAAGGCAGTGGCTTTGTGTTATTGGGCAAGGACACGCGCATTTCCGGCTATATGTTCGAGTCTGCGCTTGAGGCGGGTTTGTCGGCTGCTGGCGTTGACACCCGTTTATTGGGGCCTATGCCTACTCCAGGTATCGCATACCTGACTCGTACACTGAGAGCCAAGGCTGGCATTGTAATCAGCGCTTCCCACAATCCCTACTACGACAACGGAATCAAGTTTTTTTCGGTGGATGGTGCCAAGTTGCCCGATGATGTTGAGCATCAGATCGAACACTATTTGGATACACCAATGACCACCGTCGAATCCGCAAAATTGGGAAAAGCCAAGCGCGTAAGCGATGCCGCTGGTCGATACATCGAATTCTGTAAAGCTACCGTGCCGCCGGAATTGGACTTTAGAGGCATGCGGATTGTTATCGATTGCGCTAACGGCGCGACTTACCATATTGCGCCGCATGTATTCAGCGAAGTCGGTGCCGAGGTCTTCACTGTTGGTGCGGAACCCGATGGTTTAAATATCAACGACGAATGCGGTGCGACCAAGCCAGACAACCTGGCCACAAAAGTCCTGGAATTTCGTGCCGACCTAGGTATAGCGCTGGATGGCGACGGCGACCGGATTATTATGGTTGATCACAAAGGCGAAATCGTCGATGGTGACGAGTTGATTTATATCATCGCTAAATCCCGTTTGGAGGAAGGCAAGCTCTTAGGTCCGGTGATCGGCACCCTTATGTCCAATCTTGGCATGGAGCACGCGTTGAAGGCTGTCGGTGTGCCGCTGCTGCGCGCCAAAGTGGGCGACCGTTATGTCATGGAAATGTTGGCGGAACATAAAGGCATCCTCGGTGGTGAAGGCTCCGGCCATATTATCTGTTTGGACAAAACGACTACGGGCGATGGTATCGTTTCCGCCTTGCAAGTACTCGCCGAAATGCAGCGCACCGGCAAGAGTTTGAATGAACTTAAATCCGGTATGAGCAAGTATCCGCAAGTATTGGTGAATGTTAGGACGGATAAAAAAGTCAAAATCGAAGAGATCGATAGCATCAAAAAAGCGGTTGAAGCGGTCGAGAAAAAGCTCGGAGACCGGGGCAGAGTATTGCTAAGGTCCTCAGGCACCGAGCCTTTGATCAGAGTGATGGTAGAAGGCGTCGACGAAGACGAGGTGGTGAGGTTTGCAAATCAATTGGCAGCCGATGTCAAGAAAGCGATTCCGGCTTGAACTAAAAGGTCTAAGCCGATATTATATGCGGTCTTATTTAGCTCGGAGGATGTAATGCGTCGGTCTTTGATTATGGGTAACTGGAAAATGAACGGCTCTTTGGAAGATGGGCAAAAACTTGCTCAAGCTTTGGCCGAAGGTCTTGGTAGCGTTGAGCAAGAAGTCGCAGTTTGCGTTCCATTCGTCTATTTGTCAGATATTCGTAGCGTATTGGCTGCATCCCCTATTGCATTGGGTGCACAAAATGTTGCTGACCAAGCATCCGGTGCATATACAGGCGAAGTATCAGCAACGATGCTGAGCGAAGTAGGTTGCAAATACGCGTTGGTTGGCCATTCCGAACGCCGGAGCTACTACGGCGACACTAACGAATCGGTTGCTAAACGATTTTGCCAAGCCTTGAGTAAAGGCGTATTGCCGGTACTATGCGTTGGCGAAACCCTGGAAGAGCGCGAGCAAGACAGAACTTTTCAAGTGGTTGACGAGCAATTGGACGCGGTAATCGCCGCAGCAGGTATCGAAGCCTTCGAAACCGCTGTCATCGCCTACGAACCGGTTTGGGCTATCGGTACTGGAAAAGTAGCAACCGATGAGCAAGCACAAGAAGTTCACAAGTACATTCGTCAACGGATTGCCGATAGAAATCCGGTAATCGCGGAAAAAGTACAAATTTTATACGGCGGTAGCGTCAAGCCAGATAACGCAAAAGGCTTGTTTGCGATGCCGGACATTGATGGTGGTTTGGTGGGTGGCGCGTCGCTGGATGCAAAAGGCTTCCTGCAAATTTGCCATTCGGTTTAGTTTCATCCGATTAAGGTCTTTATGTTGTACCAAATTATAATAATTATTCACATCTTCCTAGGTTTAGGCATCGTTGGCTTGGTCCTGATGCAGCAAGGAAAAGGCGCAGATGCCGGCGCGACTTTCGGCGGCGGGGCGTCAGGGTCGGTATTCGGCGCTCAAGGTTCGGCCTCATTTCTTTCCAGAACCACCGCTATTTTTGCAACCTTGTTTTTTATCACCAGTTTGGGTCTAGCAGTATTGAGTGGCTATCAAGGTAAGAAAGCCGACGTGATGGATGCCGTTCCCGCTGCAGAGCCTATAAAATCTGATGTACCGTTAACCCAAGGCATTCCAGCAGACGGCATATTGCCTATTCAGGAGGCAACCTTACCTGAAGCGCCGGTGATCAAAGAAGTAGAAAAACCAGCGGAAAAGTAAGTCAGCAAAAAACAAAGCCGACGTGGTGAAATTGGTAGACACGCCATCTTGAGGGGGTGGTGACGCAAGTCGTGGCGGTTCAAGTCCGCCCGTCGGTACCAAACAAGGGTTTTAAGAAGCCCAAAGAAGTACAGAAACCCGCAAGCTGCAAGGCTTAGCGGGTTTTTTATTGTCCAGCGACATGCAGCCAGATACAGGGGCATGCACCTAAAAATGTTACCTTTTTTGTTACCGTGCCTATAATGCCTTTTAAAAAGGTAACAATCTGAACGGGCGAAGGTAACAAAATGGCGGTTAATCTCAATAAAGACACGGTCTACAGGTCGGCTAAGCCAAAAGACAAGGATTACACCATCAACGACGGTGGCGGCTTGTTCCTATTCGTTGGAGCAACAGGGACTAAGCTTTGGCGCTTCATTTACGCTTTCGACGGCAAGCGGAGAAAAATCGCTTTCGGCGCTTACCCTGATACAACCATTGAGAATGCCAGACGCAAGGCCGAAGAAGCGCGCGAACAAATAGCTAATAGCTTAGACCCCGGCGAAATCAGAAAAGAAGCGAAAGTAGCCAAGCAACTTGCCAAGGCAAATGACGAACGGGTTAGGGAAGGTTTGCCGATCCTGAACAGTTTCGCCGATGTTGCCCGGCAATGGCTGGCTTCTATCGCCCACCTTACCAGCGAAAAAACCCACACCAAAAAAAACAGTAGGATTGAACGCTTAGCCTTTCCGTTACTAGGGGATAAGCCAATCAAGGAAGTCAAATCCTCTGAAATATTGGCAGTGCTAAAGCCGATGATTGATAAACAGCAGCTTGAAACCGCCCACCGGCTCCACGCTGAAATCAGTTCGATATTTGCCTATGCCATTGTCCATAACTTTGCTGAATACGACCCAGCGCAACCTGTCGCCAAACAGATACCGGCGCAAAAGGTTAAACACCGAGCTGCAATCATCGACCCAAAACTTGTGGCGCAATTGCTCAGGGATATAAGCAACTATCAGGGTACCTTTGTTGTGCAATCGGCGTTTAGGCTTTCGCCTCTACTGTTTCAACGACCCGGCGAAATCCGACAAATGCTTTGGGCTGATGTTGACCTAGTGGCGCGGGAATGGCGGCCCTATGTGTCAAAAACAGACTTTCATCATATCGTGCCGTTATCAACGCAAGCTATTGCCATCCTGGAAGCCGTCCAACCGCTAACCGGTGGTGGTCAGTATGTCTTTCCATCAAGTCGAGGCGATGGTCGGCCCATGTCGGATAACACCATCCGTACCGCGCTTAAATCGCTTGGCTATGATTCCGACGTTATGACTGCGCACGGATTCAGAACAACAGCCTCAACCCTGCTTAATGAACAGGGCTGGAGCCCAGACGCAATAGAGCGGCAACTAGCCCACGCGCCACGTGATCAGGTGAGGGCCGCTTATAATCGAGCGCAATACCTGGAAGAACGGCGGCGGATGATGCAAAGCTGGTCGGATTACCTGGATGGCTTGAAGGCTGGGGCCCAAGTGATACCGTTTAGGAAACAAAGCTAACAAGTAAGTCTGAAGTCTCGCTATTAGGAAATAACAAAACCCTAATTTCCTAAACATACCATGCAAAGAGGCAGTCGTATAAGCAATATGAATTTTGAGGCAGAGACTTAAGGTACTCGATTTCTTCGGTTGTATCGCTACCCAGCAAATCATCCCTATCGTCGTCATCGTCGCTAAAAATAGGGTTAGTGATAAACGGCACATCTTCTTTTAAATCGCTCTCATTCAGTTCAACCAATCCCAACTTCTCGGCAAGGTTGCGTAAATCATTTATCAAACCGGCCCAAGGCTGATATTGGGTATCACTCAACCAGAAAAGGGTTTTAAGCCCGTCATCGTATTTTCCAGCCCCTTTATCGCCAAACGTATCGGGGTTGAACCAAGTTTCCTTGATGTTGAGGTAAATTGCCGAAATCACGGTACTGACTTCAACACGAATGGTTACATGTGGTTCTCCGCTTGCCTGCAACTTAGCTATTTTTTCAGCGCGGTTATCGGTGAAATACCAATAGTCCGGGTCGCCATCACGGCAAATATCAAAGCCAACAACCCGTTCCTCGCCAGACCAAATATCAGGCTTTTTGCAATGGAAGCCATGTATCGCCAAAAGCTCTGGCAACTCTCGCCAAAAAGCTTTGGCCGGCTCGAAATTAGCCTTCTCCTTATTGAATAAACGAAACAGCCCGTGCGGATAACAAGTATTTAATCTAGCGTTTAGTTCTGCGTCCATATCCTTACACCATAAAAACACAGGAAAGCTTTTGGCGTTCAAATCGATTCGAGTCTGAGTGTCGACCTGCGCGCACAAACCCCCAATAGATCCTTAACGCATCGCCTGCCGCGCGGCTTGAGCCAAGAACCCGGAACGGGTAGCGCCGTGAGCTTTGGCGTATTCGTCAATACGAGTCAGTAACAGCTTAGGCAATGTAATATTGACCTTCTCGGCGGGGCCTAAATACCGTTCTACCGGCACCTCTACGATAGACCACACCCAACCGGCAAATTCAGGGTCTGCTTGGTGTTCCGCTAGCGTTTTGCTGGGTGGAATCATTGCACCATCTTCGATAACTGTTTCGCACCATAGATCAATGGCTTCTTTTGCGTTTTCGAATGCCTCGTCCAGGGTGTCGCCTGCCGAAAAGCAACCCGGCAAATCGGGCACCACTACGCCAAAAGCATGATCCTCATCACCTGGTTCTATCGCAACAAAAAATCTCATACCTTCAACCCCGCTTGTTTTAACAGCTTGCTTACCAACCCTTTGCCTAAATCGCTCTTTGGATGCGGCACCGTCAAATGCCCCGGCTTAACCGGGTGAACAAAGACATGATGACTGCCTTTAACGCTACGCAGCGTCCACCCATCATCTTCAAGTAGCTTGATTAGTTGCCTGCTATTCATGGTGTGTATTATAACCACCATGGGGTGGCTGACAAGTAGGCGCTCCCTTTGGTATTTGAATCTTCCTAGGATGTAATGAATGACTATTCATCGATTTCTAAGTCACTCGCTTCCATTTCACGGAGCCGCTTTTCCCAGTCGGATTGCATGGTGGACTGCAAGTCATCGCATATTGACTCAAGAAACGGGTCAAACGTATCGGTATCGTGTAGAACATTGAAATGACCTTCCAATGTGTGGCCACCAAGACTTTCTTCCGGGTTTTCACAAAGGTCAAACCATAAAGCGAGTTTTTCAGCAGTGGATAATGCCCTAATCTCGCTGTAAACCGCTCCTCGTAATTGGTCGATTCCCATTTGCAAGAGAATATGCGAGCCATCGAACAGCATCGCACCCAACTCCTGCCATTCATTCTCAGGATATTCACCCGCCATATCGTTAGCTGGGTTGGCCTTATATTGCGCTCGAACTGTCGCCTCGATTTTTATCCGGATGGCGGGGGCAAATTCCCGCCCCATTACCTGACTCAATGACAGGTAAAACTGCATGGATTTTTCTTCAGCTTCATAAGCCGACCCTTTTAAATCGGTGGTAACCCGTTCCATTAGCGCCAGCGCATGCCGGGTAAACAACCCAAACTCGTGGGCCGCATCAACACCATCAAGCGCGATCACCCATTCATGAGCAACCGGTAATAAGCTTTGCCATTCAAACGGGTCGGGACGGTTTAGTAATTGTGGGGGTATGTAATGGTCGATTGGCCTGTTAATGACGGAATCCCCAATGGCGGCAATTGCAACGACATACTGTCTTTCGTCAAACTCCAGCATCACGGAAACGATTTCATCGCGTAACTGATTGCCGAAACGGGCGCGAAGACCCGGCAAAAGCTCCAAACGTTCGGGTAACGATTTATTGACTTGGCTTTCCACAAAGTAAAACCAATCGTCTGGGTGGCAGAGGTGATTAGGCATTTTTTGGTTTCCGGGCGATTTTCGGTTTGGGCGTTGCTTCTGCGTGAATATCCGTTGTGTCCGCTGCTTCGCCGCTTGCGGCCCTGTCTGTTTTAGCTGTCAATGCCTGATATAGGCCAAACAAAAACGCCACCCGTTCCGCGTCGTCCTTTTTGCCTTTGTAGCTGTAAGCGGCATCGACGGCTTTGTCGAGTTGTGCATGAGCTTTCACCAACTCAGGTGGCATGGCAAGCGGATCGTAGAGGTCGGCCAATGTCGAACTGGTAAACTGGATGCGCGTATCCAGCACAGCTTGTGCGGCGGCTTCGATGGCTGAGCGCTGCTTGTCGGCGGGTGTAGGCCACGGGAAATTGTTGTAAACAATTCCAGCGGAGTATTGATAATCGCTTTTCATTCGCCCGCAAACCGTTCTCATCCATGCGTTGTGCGTATTAGATTGCAAAATGGCAAATTCATATAGTGTGGCATTCGGCACAACTAACAAACTTCCACTGGCTATCCAATTTTTCTCAACAAAACAAATTGGCAGGTATTTTCGGCGCTCAGATGAAACTTTTGGAATTGCTAAATAACCTGTATTAGGTTGTCTGTTTTCACTAAATAAAGTCGGATACTGCGCCCATTCACGTGTTCTGGCTTTTCCACTTTCCAAGCGAGTTTTACGAACTTGCTCTACACGTTGAGCGATTTCCGGCAAGGCTTTCAATTCATTCGGAGCTATACCGACTAACCAAAGGCAATAGCGCTCCAGGTTGTTAATCAATTCATCACCTCCCACAAAGCGCCTGATCCATTTTTCAGCTTGAGGTTTTTTAACCAATAACTCCCGTTTTTCCTCTGGCGATAAAACCAGAAAGCCAAAGTCGGTAGCCTCACTACCTTTGTTGATTTCTGCAACTTTGCAAATTGGCTTAGTTCGTTTTTCAACCCAAATATCCGATGCATCGACCAAGTACGGATTAATGTTTTTTGCTGCAATTACTTTGGGTTCACCCGAAATATCATCACCATAGTCATATAGATAGCACTGATTGAGTTTCTCCAAACCAAAACCGACGATAACGCAATGAACCGCTGCTACGCCTTTACCCTCGTTACTCCAGCGGAATGTACGATGGGCAAAATGAATTTTTAAGCCTTGCGACAGCATAAAAGGCCACAGTACCCCAACTTGCTCGCCTTGGCAGATACTATTGGTAGAAACAAATGCTACGGGTATGCTCTTTGTTGGCGCCGATTGAAAACT